>ERZ1027200.64-NODE-64-length-74504-cov-24.863356_pt1 | contig 74504 bp, 48 predicted proteins | sample MGYA00519271_ERZ1027200 | MGnify/ENA primary metagenome ERZ1027200 (study PRJEB26926, sample SAMN06164742) | human gut metagenome | biome: ENVO:00009003; feature: ENVO:2100002; material: ENVO:00002003 | host: Homo sapiens | place: USA | collected 2012 ...
GGATCATTAGACTTTTTACTTTTAATATACTATATAGAATCGCGGAGACGCTTACTAATCCTTCATAGCTCCCTTAAAACAAAATACCTTTGATATGTGTTAATTATTGTATGAAATGAAACCTAAAACGCTATTTATGTTATCTTTGTAAACCAAACAGTAAGCAATGAAAGGATTTGTTACAGTCATATTATTTTTTCTGTTTGCCTTGGCTTTTGCCGGAACAGAATATGTAGATGCAGTTCCAGCTGCATCAATGACGGTATGTACTGTACAGCATACGGATACTACTCCGCAGCACTCCATCAATGAAGATCGTGTCATTCCCTTGGATAGCAATAAGGGAATAGCAGATATGGAGTTTGGGGACGCTCATACTTTAGCACATCGCGTCAGTGCCTCTGCAGAGCGTATGTACCGTTTTTCCTCCATGGAGACTACCCAATTTATCAAAATTTTGTTGCGTAAGATGGCCGCCCGGATGGCCAGTCTTGCAAGCTGTCATACCCATGTGTATGCCTCTTCCTATTCCCTTCCCTGGGATAGTGCTTGCGAGCACTATATCTTTGGTATGAGGCGCATTCTTATTTAGCTTTTATTCTTTTACCAATTTGTTTTTCATGGTTCTGTCTTGCCGGGTGATTGGCGAGATGTGACCTTGGTATGAATTATTGTATTTTTAATTAGTAAAGAATAAAATTTAAATTATTATGAGTAATACAGTTTCTACTGAAGCAACCTTGTTTTCAACAACACACCCTGATGTCGTAAAACGTACTAGTGTTTCTTCTATTATCATATCCGCTATCCTTTGTGTGATAGGTGCGGGTGTATTTGCAACCTCTTTAAAGATGGGGGATTCCTCATCCACCATGAGCATGGTGCTTATGGCCGGTGGAACCATTTTGTTTCTGTGGGCCGTATTCCGCTTTTTCTGGCGAGGCAAGGAATGGGTATATGCACCTACCGGCAGCGTAGCTAAAGAAGGGACCTGCTTCTTTGATGTATGCGATTTACAGGCTTTGACGGATGCGTTGGAGAAAAAAGGTTTTGAAACCAGGAATGACGTGAAAGTAAAGACAAACGGAAACGTACGTATGGACTATATGATTTCTCAGGACAAGAAATTCGTTGCGGCCCAGCTGTTCCGTTTCATCCCCTATACATACGAACCTGCATCTTCTGTGTTTTATTTCACGGGAGATGATGCAAGTGCGTTTGTACATTGCTTGGAAACAAGTGAATTTTGATTTTCTATGACTCTTTATGTTATGAAATAAGGTGTGCCTGTGAAGGTCTGCTTTATTTGCTTAAGACGTTAATGTGATAAATTGTCGGGTGGGGTTAGTCGTTGATGATTAGCCCCATCTTTTTCATCAGGAAGCAGGCATTCATATTTTGTGCGATGCCTTCACGGAGTTTGTATGAAAAAGTCAGTTCATCGTTGGTAATATCAGCTTCAAAGCAATAATTCCGTATCTCTTTGGGGAAATATTCTATTAGTTTCCCTAATAGCAGGTCGTGTGTGGCAATGATGCCATTCGTCTTCAGTTCCATCAGTTGGCGTACCAGGGCGAATGAGCCTTTCTGCTTGTCCATCGAGTTGGTTCCTTTTAAAATCTCATCCAGAATGATGAACAACTCCTCTCCCTTATTCAGGCGGTCTATAATTTGTTTCAATCGTTTTAGTTCGGCAAAGAAGTAAGATTCGTTGTCTGTCAACGAATCGGAAGTCCGCAAGCTTGTCACTAGTTTGGCAGGATATATTTCAAGGGAGGAACAGCATACGGGGCAGCCGGTACATGCCAATACATAATTCACTCCAATTGTACGCAGATAAGTACTTTTTCCTGCCATGTTGGCCCCTGTGATGATGACAAAGAACGGTCTTGAGGGGATATCGGCATCATTGGTCACACATTGCCGTGCAGGCATCAGGGGATGTCCCATATCCTTTGCAAGGAATACAAAAGGCTTGCCGGCAATGGTCGGATAGGTGTATGCGGGATGGTTGCCGGCAAATGTCGCCAGAGAACAAAGAGCATCAATGTCACCCAATACGTCCAGCCAGTGGAGCAGATATTTTCCATATTTGTGCCTCCATTGCTCAATGCGCATTACCTGCCGGAGTTGCCAGAACATGGAACCTTCCAGCAAGACATATAGCAGTTGGTTGTTGCGCAAGTCCAGTTTGTCCAGTTCCCGTGAAAGCTCTTTCAAGATATGGGTGGTGGATTTCCCGTCCATGCCGAATTCAGCTTTCAGGTGTCTGAGTAGCGGAGCGTTCATTTCCCGGTTTTCTATCAGGCTGATCAGTTCGGCGTAGATAGACAGGATACGTAATTTCTTGTCATACACTCTTTGCAGGTTGCTGACAGGCTTTATCAGTCCGAAACTACCTATCACGAACAGTCCGAAGGCCAGTCCGAACCATGTCATCGGAATGACCCCCGCCACTCCCAGCATAGCCAGTACGATGTTGACTCCGGGAACGATTCCCAATAACGGGCGGCTCCACCATTTCTTGCTGAAATAGGCAGGTGCTTCCGTCCACTCTTTAATTTCTTCGCGGTCGCTTGTCGCCCCTTTGTAGAGCAGGCCGGTGATCCGGAATGTTTCCCGGAAATCGGAATAAGCAGCCAGTTCCTTTGTCGCCTCCTGCCGTTGGATTATCTCTTCCTTTATCTCCAGATGATTTTGCAACCATTCTGCCAGTTTTTCCTTTCCGAATGAAGTGCAGGTACGGTTCAAGGCCTGGAACAAGGAGTGCCTTCCGAACAAGTCCAGGTCAAAAGAATACCTGTGGGCCGGGTTTGTGAATTCCTTTCCGTCCTCAAAAGGCTCATAGTTGTCCGCCAGTGCGGAAAGCTCGTCACTATTCACCCGTATGCAGGTTTCCAGCCAGTCTTTGCGGAAAAACAACCGGTTGTGATACTTCACCAATGCCAGAAAAGGAACGAAAGTGACCGCTATGGTGAGACATATAGTGGGTGTCCCTGCCTGATAGAAGTAGATTGTTCCTATAATCCCTGCTGCAAATAACAAGACCCTCAGCGTGCTGATGCGGAGAATCTTATTTTTTACCTGGCGGAGTTCTGCCTCAGCCTGTTCAATGCGCTGTTCGTATTTTGCTTTCAATTCCATAATGATAGGTTATAAATATTTCCTTGCCATACCGGGCGCGGTTTTGCAGCGGAGAGGGGGAAGCCTTCTGCGGCGATGCAAGGGTATGGCGAAGAACTTTTCATTTGTTTTCCGGCAAATATATAGAAAAAAAAACGTCTCCTTCTGTTTCTTGTGTTATTTAGACTTATCTTTTCATTTTAGGAAGAAGAGCCTTCCATCCGGAATGATGGCGGTTAGACCGATGAGGATGCATGACAGGAAATGAAATTTTAACATAGCCGATGAACCCATTGTCAATAGGAAAAAGTATATTTGTCTGTCTGATAAAGATTATAAACTACTTGGGGTATGAGAAAAATGATATTCATTTTATGCATTCCGACCGCTTTGCTTTCGGCTTGCTCACCATCCGGAATGCAAGGCAATCCGGCGGCAGTACAAGCCGGTGCGGCCATCGGCGGAGTATTAGGCGCTATTGTGGGTGACAGGGCCGGCGGATACAACGGTTCGCAATTCGGCGCCCTGCTGGGAACTGTAACGGGGGCTGCTGTGGGAAATGCCATAACTACACCTCGGGAGGAAACTTGTCAGGTGGAGGAGTATTACGTAAAGACTTATCCTTCTTCTTCGCAGTATGAGCACACTTCCTCTTATGAGCCTTCATCGGGATTGAGGATTATCAACCTGCGTTTTATCGATGATAACCGTAACCATGTTATTGATGCGGAAGAAGACAGCAAACTGGTGTTCGATGTGGTGAATGATGGTGATGTGCCCGCTTACAATGTTACTCCGGTAATAGAGGAAATGAGCGGCATGAAACATATTTTGATTTCACCTTCGGCTCAGATTGCCTATATGCCTGTCGGGAATCAGATAAGGTACACGGCCACCATTCGTGGAGGCAGGAAGTTGAAAACAGGCCAGGCGCAATTCCGTGTTTTTGCAACAGAGAGCAACGGGGCGGTGACCGAAGCGCATGAGTTTACTTTGCCTACCCAAAAACGGATAAAGAAATAAGTTCCTTCATTGGCGGGGCTTCTGCGGGCGGATAACCCTTTTCCGGAGATAACGTAAGCATTCGCAGCCCTATTGTTAAGCCTTTCCGACCGTCCGGTTACTATCTCCAAAGCCTGCGGAGTTATCTCCATAGCCTTTGGAGTTAACTCCGCAAGCTTTGGAGATAACTCCATAGTGCTATGGAGATAGTATATATCCTTTCTTCAGACCTTAGCAGGCGGGAGGAAAGGCCTTAGGGTGGGGGATGTGTGGAGTTACTCCTTGTTGATGATGCCTTGTATCTCTTGCAGGGTCAGATTTCCTGTGATGGCGATGATGGTAAATTCATTTTTTTCCTGACTCATCAATACAAATTCCTTTTCTTTGTTTTTGTTCCGTTTCAGATAAATGATGGTCTTTTCGCCTTCATCGTTTATGCGCATCAGTTCCTCGTAGCCGTTCTTGGGACTGATGAAAGCTGTCTCTTTTTTCAGCTTGGCGATAATGTCGGGTTTTTCACAACTTAGAATCTGGATGTTATCCAGTTTGGAGGCTACTTCGCCTATATTTACCCCTTCCGTTTTCATGTCGGGCATCAGGCTGAGCATGGCTTTTGAGATATAGACAGAGGTTACCCCGTCCATATCAGCGAACTTGTCGAAAAAACTGTCCTGTGCGTAGGTGAACAGTGAGCACAGAGAGAGCAATAAGGTAATGATATATGTACGTTTCATTGTTTTATGTTATTTAATCGGTTTAATTGTTCGTTTACGTTCTCTTGAATTTTTCCGGTGGCTTCCTGCACCGATTCCACTTTTTCTATTCCTTTATTCAGGCTGCTGGAAAGCATGATAAGTGCCTTCTGGGCCTGTACGTATGCTTCTTCGGGGGTGGCGCAGGTATCTTGCGGTGCCGGATAGGGCTTGTATAGGTACAGTCCTACGGAGAGCAGGATGAGCAGGCTGGCGGCTATGCTCCCTATCCATTGCAAGCGGAGGACCCGTGTATGTTTTTTTATTTTCAGCGTGCGTCTTTCGCCTGTGTCCCATTGGTCTATCTTGCGGCTCAGCCTGCTTTCCAGTCCTTCCGGTATTTCGGGAGCGGGCTGTGCTGCCAGTTGCATGAAGATTTCCTTCTCGGCAAGTAAATGAGCCGGAACGTCCTCTTCGGTAAAAAAGCGTTTCAGTTCCTTTTCTTCGGTTTCGCTGGTTTCTCCATCGTAATACCGGGTCAATAGTCTTTCTATTTCATTTACTTTCATAGTTCATTATTGCATTATATTGTTCACGTATCTTTTTGCGGGCGCGGCTCAGCAACACACGTATGTTGATGGCATTCAGTCCTGTGGCTTGCTCTATCTCCTCAAAGGAGCAGTCATTGACATCACGGAGCAGAATCACCCGCTTTTGTTGCTCTGGCAGTCTGCCGATGAGCCGGCGTACCTGGTTCACCTCATCCCGTTGTTCCACTTCCCGCGCTATGTTGGTGTCCGTAGGGAGGTTCAGCTCTTCGGGAGGGCGTCCGTCTTCATCCGGCTGACTCCGGCGCAGGACGTCGTAGCACAGATTCTTGATGAGGGTGACACAATAGGCTTCGGTGTTCAGTACGTCCGCCAGTTCATCGCGCTTGTTCCACAATTTCAGATACGCTTCCTGCACCATATCTTCCGCATCCTGAGGGTTGCCCGTCAGCCGGAAGGCTACCCGGTAGAGTTTCCGGTGGTAAGGTAGAAATTGTTGCTTAAACTCAGCGGTGTCCATGCTTCTTCCCTGTTTCCTGATTTACTAATTTGTCTATATCTTCCTTTGTGAATTTTCCGTTTATCTGTACCAGTGTACAGTCTTCTTTTCCGGTGCATACAAACAGCAGTTCACGGATAGTTTCCTTTTTTGTTTTCATCAGCACGCGGACTTTCTCGCCTTCATCGTTTACACGCATCAGCTCATCATATCCTTTCAGATTCAGTTTGTTCACTTTTTTGTTGAACCGTTCTTTTACGCTTGCCGTACAAGATTCCAGGTCCAGTACTTTTATTGACTTTATTTTTCTTATTATCTCAGCGTCTTCATCGTGTCCGGCAAACATTTTTCCAAGAGACATCATGAAAGAAGATACTTTGACACAATCGGCATTTTTTTCGCTGCCGAATTCATTGAAAAGACCGTTGATGCCTTGGGCGTAGCCCAGATGGCAGACGAAGACTAGCAATAGAGTAAATACAAACTTTTTCATGGTTCTATTTTGTTTTTGTTCATACTGAAATTGTTTTTTGAAAGCGCTTTCAATCAGATAGACGGGGGAAGTGGGAAAGTTGTTACAAAGGGAAAAGAATTTTTTTAAGTTTCTATGTTTGTAAAGAGGTTCAGCTTTACAAAGAAAGCATCATTCAATAGCCTGTTTGATCTTTCATCAGCATGATCACAGGCTTTGCCGGTCCCTTTAACCAATTCCTTTCATTCAGGTAATTTCGGGGAGTAGAATGAAGAAACCCTCGCCTTGTTTACAAATCTTTCGCAAGTTCAGGATGAGAACAAGAGGCTTTCTTATGAAATGATATGGGTTGGAGGATTATTGGTTCCGCACGGGCAGCCTCACCCATAGCCATCCGGGAATCAGTTTCCAGAAAAACACCAGCATCTGATAACGCCGGTCTATGACAGCTACTCTTTTCCTTCGGGAGATGGCTCTTACAATTTGTGATGCCACGTAGGGAGCATGCATCAGCAGCGGGTATTTGTCATCTTTCAACAGAGGGGTGGCGACAAATCCGGGACGGATGTCGGTGAAGGAAATGTGTAGCTTGTTCATGTGCGCCAATTGGTCCAAAGCATCCAGATAGGTGTTTTGAAACCGTTTGGTCGCTGAATAGGCAGGGGCGGATCCCAGTCCCTTGGTGCCTGCTATGGAACTGATCACCGCTATATGTCCTTTGCCTTGCTGTTCGAAATAGTGATAGGCGGCATTGACCATCCGTATGAATCCCGAAACATTGGTGGCTGCGGTCTGTAATTCGATATCGGGGCAGAGTGAAAGATTTTGTTTGCCTATGCCCGAGCTGAGCAAGAACACATCCATACCTCCCATTTTAGTAATCAGTTGCTCCAATGAGAAAGGGGCGTCCTCACGGGTGACATCTATTGTCTGAGTACATACCTGTCCGGGCGCGGATAACCGGATTTTTTCCAGTTCTTCTTCTCTACGTCCTGCCACGCCTACTTGCCAGCCGTCTTTCAGATAGCATCGCGCCACTTCCAGTCCGATACCGGAAGTGGCGCCAATGATAATGATTTTTTTCATCCGCTTCGCCTTATTGTAAAGCTTGTTCAATATCGGCAATGATGTCGCTTACATTCTCAATGCCTACCGACAAACGGATCAGGTCCGGAGCGACTCCCGCTTCGCGCAACTGCTCGTCGGTGAGCTGGCGGTGAGTATGGCTGGCAGGATGCAGTACGCAGGTACGTGCGTCGGCCACATGGGTTACGATGCAGATGAATTTCAGCCTGTCCATAAATTCTATCGCTTCTTCACGGGTTCCGTTCAAGCCGAAAGCGATGACACCGCATGAGCCGTTTGGCATATATTTCTGTGCCAGATCATAGTATTTGCTGCTTTTCAGTCCGCAATAGTTCACCCATTTCACTTTCGGGTTGGCTTCCAGCCATTCGGCCACTTTCTGTGCGTTTTCGCAATGACGGGGCACGCGCAGGTGCAATGTTTCCAATCCCAGATTCAGTAGGAACGCATTTTGCGGAGACTGGATGGAGCCGAGGTCACGCATCAGTTGGGCGGTTGCTTTCGTCATGTAAGCCATTTTGCCGAACGCTTTGGTATAAGTCAGTCCGTGATAAGATTCGTCGGGCTGGGTCAGACCGGGGAATTTGTCCGCATGGGCTTCCCAGTCAAAGTTGCCGCTGTCCACAATGGCGCCTCCTACACTGGTGGCATGACCGTCCATGTATTTGGTTGTAGAATGGGTGACGATATCCGCTCCCCATTCAAACGGGCGGCAGTTGATGGGAGTGGCGAAGGTGTTGTCCACAATCAAAGGCACACCGTGCTTGTGTGCGATGCGTGCGAACTTTTCGATGTCCAGCACATCGATGCTCGGATTGGAGATGGTTTCGCCGAATAACGCTTTGGTATTCGGGCGGAAAGCTTGGTCTATTTCCTCTTCGGATGCATTGGCGTCAATGAAGGTACACTCGATGCCCAGTTTTTTCAGCGTGACGCCGAACAGGTTGAATGTACCTCCGTAGATGGTAGACGAGCATACGAAGTGGTCGCCTGCCTGACAGATATTGAAAATGGCATAGAAGTTGGCAGCCTGGCCGGACGAGGTCAGCATAGCACCCACACCGCCTTCCAATGCTGCGATTTTTGCGGCGACGGCATCATTGGTGGGGTTTTGCAAGCGTGTATAGAAATATCCCGAATCTTCCAGATCGAACAGACGCGCCATCTGTTCGCTGGTGTCATACTTGAATGTGGTACTTTGATAAATAGGCAAAACGCGCGGTTCGCCTTTTTTCGGAGTCCAGCCTGCCTGTACGCATAAGGTCTCCCTGCTATACTTCTTATCCATGTTTATATTGTTATTAAAATTACATATTCATTTATTTCGCAGCAAAATTAAGAATAATCTGTCATTTAGGGTTCAATTACTGGGAAAAGTGTTATATTTGAACGATTTTAATAAGCTTAACTATGGCAGAGGATATAAAATTCAGGCATACTATGCCGGTGCAGATACGATTCAGCGATGTGGACCAGTTTGGTCATATGAACAATTCAGTTTACTTTTCTTTGTACGATTTGGCAAAGACTACTTATATAAAAGATGTATTAGGCAGTGCCGACTGGAGCAAGCTGGCTATTGTGGTAGCCAATATCAATGCAAACTTCTTTATGCCGGTATTTTTCTCGGATCATCTGGTGATAGAAACGGCTGTGGTACATTTGGGGCATAAGAGTTTTACCTTGTTGCAGCGTGCCGTGACTACGGATACCCATGAGGTGAAGTGTGAGTGCCGCACGGTGATGGTAGGTTATGACCTGGCTACCAAAGAACCGAAATTGATTTCCGAGGATTATAAGGAGGCGATTTGCAGGTACGAGGAAAAAACATTGGAGGAACTTTCAAAAGGGTAGCCATAGATGATATACTCGCTATAAATAGCTAGGACGTTATTTATAGCGAGATTGTATTATTTTATTAAAAGCATTCTCCTGTAATGGTTAAAAGTTTGGGAGATGAGTCAAAATTACCATATAATAAAATTTCTCTTTGAAACTTTCCTATGTCATCGGGATGGAAAATGATATTCAGACAAGTGCTGTCTCCCGGATTTATTTCAGTAATTTCATTTTCAATATTCAAACATTCGCATGAAAGATCTATATGACTGATTCTTACTATGTTCTTCCCTGTATTCCATATTGTGAATTTGATTCTTGCCTTTTCCGTGCGGCTGATTTTGCCTAAATCTATCTCATTTGTGTTGAATGTAATGGTGGTGTTCGCTTCTTTGCTGGGAGATTCATTTCCATAAAAAGAATGCGACACATATTTACCATTATTTAAAAGGTAGACTCTAGGTGTGTTTTTAGCCATATCCAATTCCACTAATATGGATTTAGTGTCTAGGTATACATTGGAGTAGTCATCTATATTTTTATTGGCAATTAAATTGAAAGTCTTTTTACTTTTACATGCAATTATATAAATGGTATCGGTCGAGTTATGTATTTCTGACAGAGCTTTGTGTATGCATCCTTTGCAACCATTACCCAATATGGTAACAAGGTGGGTGGCATTGTGGATTTGTGATTTCTCAACTCCGACTTCATCAAACAGTTTTTGAAGGCATTTGTCATTATTGGACATACAGCTTGCCAGGAACAGTCCTCCACATAGAATGATTGAGTAGTTCTTTTTCTTCATTTTTTCCGGCCTTGAAGTGTGAAACACCTGAATACCAGTTTGTTTTCGTCAAACTGAGGATTGTTTTCATTATTCTCTGAAATATACAGGCCTTTTTTACCTACGAAGCACAAGTGATGGGCATAGGTGTTGCCGGGAAATTTTGTTTCACCAATAATTTCATAGTCTTTGTTTAGAATGATGATGGAGAAACTTTGATGCGGATTGTTGGAGAATGGTTTTATATTATCATCCGGCATTAAGGCAAACCGATAGAATACTTTTCGGTATTTATCATACATCAAGTGGTGGTAATGGGGCTGTAATCCTCTGTCATGTATGGTTTTGAATAAATCAATTTGTAAATTTTGGGAGACTGGACGCACGTGGGGCAGATAATGGCTTTTAGCATTATACGCTTTTTTATGTTTGAAATTAGAAGATACAAATATGCTGTCATATTGTCCCAGTGAAACAACAACTTCTTTACCTGTATATGTGTAACTGATTTCAGGGTCATACAGAATGTAGTCTATCTCATCTTTGTTAAAAATAGATGGGTATCGTAGTTCTGTCCACCCTAGTTTTTTTTTATGAAGGTCTGCATAAGCAAATATGGGTATTTTATCCCATTCATCTTTTTTACGGGGATATTTTAATAATGATTGACTGAAATATAAAATAGAATCCTTAATTATGGCAGGTCGATATGTATAACTCATGCAACAAATGTGGTCGAAAGCATGAAAGTTTACGCTGTCTTTCCAAAAGCTATTCTTATTTTCCACTTCTCCTTTTTCATTGATAATTCCAAAAACTCCATTCCAAGTTGTAATTAAAAAATGCTTTGAGCTAAGTGGAAAACAGCCATTAGTTGATGGCATTGCATTTCTCCCCTCTTTTTGTAGATGAATTGTTTTAATAACTTGTTTGGTATCCAAATCATAGATATGAACTTTATAGCTTGCTTTTTCATTCAAAAAGGAAAGATACTCATGTCCGTTTTCTTCAAATTGGAATATAGATTTGCTTTCATAATGTGTATGTTCATCTATAGACAGGCAGATGGAGTCTGTAGCTGTTAATTCTGTACCATAGTCTATTGGACGAGAAGGAGATGAACATGATGCTCCTAGAAGCAGATAAGTGAAGATATACAAAAAATATTTCATACACTATAGATTAAATATAGGGTATTTAATTATCTTCAGTTTGTAGATTGGATCAACTAATTATGAATAGGAAAGATCTTAAATATCCTATGGAATGATTTGCTAGTCGGTTAAATTAATTGGGAGCTCCTTCATCTCTTCCGCACCTTTGGTTTGGGTCTTCATAACAATTATTGAATGAAAAATTTACACAAGAAGACGCTCCATCGAAATACCAGCATTTATCTCCTTCACCGGGAGGTCCGTAATCACTGCGAGCATTTCCGTTTTCTGTGTTGCTCGGAAGAGGTGCATCAAACTTTAATTCTTGTCGGGAAGAATAGATCTCTACGCTAGTCAAACAAAGAATGACTAGGACTAAAAAAAGTGATTTGTTTTTCATAAGATCTGCTTTTAAAGGTTAGTATATAGTTAACTTCACAAATGTACATTAGAATTTTATTATATCAAATATATTTTGGAATATTTTTCAGAATATATTGTTGGGTAACTGGTTTATATGCAGTGATATAATTGAATGTGACTTATATGATGTGCTAAATTTATGCTTTTTATTATGAAGAAAATAAACCTGTTTAGTTCTAAAACTATTAATAAAGTTCTTTATGTACCAACTCTTCAAACAGCAATGCATATTTTGCAACGACTGCTTCGGCGTATTTCTTCCCTTTTCCGGCACTTGCTTTTTTGGGATTGCCTATACCGGTGTCTTGCGAAACTTTTTGCCAGTTCCTCGGAATCCATGCCACTTTTTCATTCAACATTTGTGAGGTGAACTTCTTATAATCTCCGTTTCCGGCTTCGTCTAAATTTACCAATTCCGGATGATAATGCATCATAACAGAAGTTTCCAATTCATCTGCATGGTCACCCGGTTCATCAAAGTACTCTTTAGCAGGAACAAAGGCAAACCATTCGCTGCTGGCTATCAGGAAGTCGGGATAGTCCAGTGACAAGTCACGTATCATACTTTTGAATGTATTGCCGCCATGTCCGTTGATAATGACCATTTTGCGGTATCCCTGGGCGTATAGAGAGGCAACTATGTCGCTTAAAATCGCTTTTTGCGTTTCATAGCGATAATGGATGCAGAAATCCAGCTCGCGTTGTCCCGGATTCTGTGAACCGGCAGTGATGTAAGGCATGACCATGCAACGAATACCGTAATGTGTTTTTGCCAGTTTTGCAGCATCTAGTGCGATGTCGTGGCTCAGAATGCAGTCTGTCAGATAAGGCAGGTGCAGATTATGCGGTTCGGTAGCTCCCCAAGGGAGGAGGACCAAATCATATTTCAATGGTTTTACCTTGCCGTAACAGGTTACGGCAAGGTCTAGTTCTTTATCCATTATTTATAAGAATTTTTAAAGATATGCAGGATTTCTTCGTCTGTAATCGGGCGTGGGTCGAGAGTGAACAGTCCTCCCATCGTATCTCTTGCATTTTGCAGGAATTTGGGGAAATCTTCGGATTGGATACCAAATTCGCTCAGTTTGATAGAATGTACTTTACATTCTTTTTGCAGTGTAATCAATGCATCAATGAAATCGGACGGACGGTTGCTCTTTTTCTGGGTCATCATTTCAGCCATTTTCATGTAACGTTTTGTACAGTCATGCCGGAAAGTTTCGAAGTATGCCTCAGACAAGGCAATGAGTCCTGCTCCATGAGGAAGTTGTGGATAATAAGCACTCATGGCATGTTCTAATGAATGTTCGGAAGTGCAGCTTGAAGTGGCTTCCACCATGCCTGCCAAGGTGCTGGCCCAAGCAATTTTGGCACGCGCTTTCAAATTCTTTCCGTCGGCTACGGCTACTGGCAGATATTTGTAGATCAGACGGATGGCTTCTAAGGCGTAAAGATCACTGATGGGTGTTGCACAATTGGCGATAAAACCCTCTGCGGCATGGAAGAATGCATCGAACCCTTGATAGGCGGTGAGGTGCGGAGGAATGGAAACCATCAGTTCCGGGTCTACAATAGATAAGGTAGGGAAGGTCAGCTGGCAACCGAAGCCTATCTTTTCTTGAGCCGTTTCGTGGGTAATCACTGTCCATGGATCCATTTCTGTTCCGGTTCCGGCGGTGGTAGGGATGGCGATAATGGGAAGTGCTTTGGTAACAGGGCGTCCTTTACCACTACCCCCTGATACATAATCCCAGTAGTCACCATCGTTGCAGGCCATAACAGCTATACTTTTGGCTGAGTCGATGGAACTTCCGCCTCCCAGTCCTACTACAAAGTCGCACTTTTCCTCCCGGCAGATGGCGGCTGCTTCCATGACGTGTTCTTTGATGGGGTTGGGAAGGATTTTATCGTAAACCAGTGTTTCTACATTATTCAGTCTTAATTGGGCAAGTACTCTCTCCAAATATCCATATTTCCGCATGGAAGTTCCGGATGAGATGACGACCAGTGCCTTTTTTCCCGGTAATTTTTCACTGGATAATTTCTTGATTTCTCCGCAGCCAAATACTAATTTGGTAGGGATGTATAAACTAAATACAGGATTTGCTTTCATGTTCTTTCGTATTTAAAGTTTCACTGGTAACAAATGTAGGAAAATAATAGTTTGCTTGTTTAAGTAATTTGTTAAATTTTACATACTGCCGGATTGTATTCGTTTTCTTTAATTCAGTTTGAGATAGATACGTTTTTTCGATTATACTCGAAAAAAGAAATAAACAGTGTTTTTTTTTCGATTATACTCGAAAAAAACTATCTTTGTGGGAAAAGATTCGAGTATGGACGATAAATGGAAAGCTTTAGAAAAGTATAACCTTTGGGGTGGAAATACGTATCAATTGGGACTGGAACGGAAATCTTATACCGACAAGATTGGCAATTTTGTGGGGTCGTTATGTAGAATTTCATATATTCCCCTATAGTTATGCTGAATATTTACAGTTGATGCAGCAACCTGCCGGTCGGGCTTCTTATTTGGCCTATTTACAGAAAGGCGGTTTGCCCGAATTGTACAACCTGCCCACTGTCGAGTCAGAAAAACAGTATGTCGCTTCTGTGAAAGATACGATTTTGTTGCGTGATATAGTGAAGCGTAAACCCGTTCGTGATGTAAGGTTATTGGATGATATTTTTATTTATTTGGTGAATAATGCGTCCAATCTGTTTTCCGTTCAGCATATTGTTAATTTCTTTAAATCCAAGAACCGGAAGGTGAGTTATGATACCTTATCTAATTATCTAGGTTATATAGAAGAAGCTTTTCTTGCTTATAAAACAGAACGTTACAATATAAAAGGAAAGGATGTGGTGGCAGGTAATTGCAAGTATTATCTGAATGACTTGTCCTTTAAGAATTTTCTTTATCCGGGCTTTGCTTATGGAGTCGGGTATTTGTTGGAGAATGCAGTATATTTGGAACTTCGTCGTTTAGGCTATATTGTATATACAGGTTCTTTTCGGGATAAAGAAGTTGATTTTGTTGCTATGAAGGACGATAGAGTGATTTATCTCCAAGCAACTTACATGTTGGAAACGGCACAAACCATGGAACGGGAATATGCTCCTTTGCTGACGATAGGTGATAATTATGAAAAATATGTCGTTTCCATGGATGAGGTACAATTCCCTTCCAATGAAGGGGTCAGGCATATACAGGCTTGGAATTTAAAGGAAATATTGTAGGAAATCAGTTTCTCTTTTTAATATACAGTTTTTGGTAAGAGTTGTCAAAACTCTGATGATATTGTCTGTAGTCTATTATCCAATGTTGCTCACCGCTCCCCCGGATATGTAGAGCAGGAATAGCACCGAAGAGGAGAGTATAGTGGATATTATTTGCTTATGTGCAGTTGGCGCAAACATACGATTGGCATATCAGTCTGTATATCAGTATTCCGCTTATCTTTGCAGTCACTATCGGGCTGAGTCTGCTTTCTTATTATTATTTTGAGAAACCGGTCAACCGCTGGGTAAAACGAATTTTAAATAAACAATAATAACTAGTTCATGGAAAAACAATTATCAGAAAAACTGCCACGCGTTGAGGTGGTGGATGCTTTACGGGGATTTGCAGTCATGGCAATTCTTTTAGTGCATAGTTTGGAGCATTTCATCTTTCCGGTTTATCCGGTAGACCAGCCTGCATGGTTGAATATACTGAATGACGGGGTATTCAATGTTACATTTACTTTATTGGCTGGAAAATCGTATGCCATTTTTGCTTTGCTGTTTGGATTTACATTTTATATTCAGTCGGCTAACCAACAGCGTAAAGGAAAAGATTTTGGTTATCGTTTTCTGTGGCGTTTGCTGTTATTGGTAGCTTTTGCTACGCTGAATGCAGCTTTTTTTCCGGCAGGAGATGTGCTGTTGCTGTTCTCGGTAGTGGGAATCGTATTGTTTGTGGTGCGCAAGTGGAGTGACTGTGCCATACTTGTTACGGCTATTTTGTTTTTATTGCAGCCCGTTGAGTGGTATCATTATATAGTAGGTCTGTTTGATCCTTCTTATACTTTGCCCGATTGGGGAGTGGGCGCGATGTATAAAGAAGTGGCGGAATATACCAAAGAGGGGAGTTTGTGGGTAAGAATATGACCTTTGGTCAGAAAGCCAGTCTATATTGGGCTCTGGGAGCAGGGCGTTTCTGGCAGACTGCCGGCTTGTTTTTGATGGGATTATACATCGGACGCAAACAATTGTTTGTTACTTCCGAAAAACATACTCGTTTTTGGGTGAAGGCTCTTATCATTTCCGCTATCTCTTTTGCTCCGCTTTTCCAACTGAAAGAGTTGATTATGGCTAGTGACAGTGAACTCATTCGCCAGACTGCCGGAACTGCTTTTGATATGTGGCAAAAGTTCGCTTTTACATTTGTACTGGTTGCTTCTTTTGTATTGCTTTATCAACGGGATAGGTTCAGGAATTTTGTATCAAATCTTCGTTATTATGGTAGGATGAGTCTGACCAATTATATCACCCAATCTATTGCCGGAGCTATTATTTATTTCCCTTTCGGATTTTATCTGGCTCCGTACTGTGGATATACGTTGAGTTTGTTGGTTGGTTTTGTACTCTTTTTGTTGCAAGTACAGTTCTGCAAGTGGTGGTTGAAAGGACATAAGCAGGGACCGTTAGAGAGTCTTTGGCATAAATGGACCTGGATGTATTCCAAAAAATAAGGAACTCTGGGCAGGAGTTGCATATGCTATACGGAAGAGAGGAAAAGGCAAAAAGTAATTTGTCTTTTCCTCTCTTCCGTATAGGGACTGATTCTTGTTTCCCAAGTTTCCCGAATATCATAAAAAGGATATCAGTTCAGGATTATAATCAATTGTTTTTGCCTTCTATCTGAATTTGAATTGCTTGTCCTGTACGTTGCAGACATTCTATAAAAATAGAAAGATGATTGGTCTTTTGCATCAACTCACATATAATTTCCTTTTCTTCTGTGCACCAAGGTTCATAAGCACGTGGGAAAGTTTCACGTTGTTTATGGATATAAGGTGGAAGGACTGTTTTCTGAATGCCTAACTCTTGGACTTTTTGTTTTATACGGCAAATATCTTCTTCTGTACAATCATTAAAAGATTCTTTTGTAAAGAACCCCGGATATTTTTGGTCAATGTCAAGATTGATTGTAGGCTTAGATAGGGATTGAAAGGTTTTTTCTCTGCTTTCTAGTTCCTTTATCAGATTGTTGATGTACTCATCGGCTTGAACAGATGATACAACTATGGAACATTCGTGGCGGGAGTATTCTTTATGGCGGTTGGCGGATAACCAGTTGAAAGAACCCTCTATAAGTGTATGGTTATCAATGGCCAATGATTTATTGTGGATACCTTTTACTTCAATGAGGGTTGCGCCATTTTCTATTAATATGTTCCGTCCCTCTTCGGCACGGCTGAGCAACTGATTGGTTTTCGTATCATAATCTAGAGACGAATCGGTGTAGACTGTGACATCCACTCCTCGTTGTACCGTGTGGCGTATCAGCGGAACCAACTGGTCGTTTTCTATGGCGTGGATAGATATGAATGGAGATACAATCAGCAGACGGTGTCTTGCTTTTTCAAAAGCTTGGTGCAGAACCTGGATATGCTCTTCTGTGGTGGACAGACGAAGGGTGGGGTGGTAGGTGCACAGCGGAACTTCCTGTTGGTAAATAAAGTTGTTGGAAATCTCGTTGGATGGATCATCGAAAAGCCATTTAGCCATATTTCCTACCGGGGTGTTTTCTTCCGGATGGAAAATATTCATGTTGCCAAAAACAATGAAATGATGCTGAGCGCGCGATATCGCTACATTGAGCATATTGTATTTTCCATCACGCTCCATAAAAAGAGAATGGTCTTCGGGAGAGTTGACTGTTGAAAAAAGAACAATCGGACATTGGGCACCTTGCAGGGAATGTACTGTGCCGATGATCATATCTTTATATTTCTCATTTCCTGATATTTTTTGTATTTGATGCCGTATTTCGGCTTCTTGGGCTTTAAAAGGAGTTACTACGGCTACAATTTCATGAATAGGCTTTTTATAGGTCTTTTCCAGATTATCTTTTTCCAGTTCCAGCCAACAGACAATGGCTTCCGCTTCAGCCCGGTTGAGGCGACTTCCTGTTTTTCCAGGGCTGCTGTAACTGTTGATGTGTACATATCCTTTGGAAGGGAGGGACTTGTATTTTACTTCGTTACCTTTTTTAGGAAGTAACCTGCCGTGGTAAACATAATCATTGCAATAGGCAATAATGGAATCTACGCATCGTCTGTGTTCGGTCAGAAAAGCTCCTTTTTCACCTTTTACTGTAAAATTACAGCTTTTACGTGCCAGTTTCATTATACTTCCGGAAGAAGAAAGGAAACCATTGTTTTCTAAAAAACGGTATTTTTCCGAGGACTGGTTGGAAACAATGCCCAGATTCTTTAAATTAATGAATGAATATTCATCAGAAATGGACCATACAGGCTCTATTTGTTGAATATCACCTACTAAAATCGCTTGCTTGGCCAAACTGAAGGAGGGAACGGCAAGTTCGGGTGAAACTTGTCCGGATTCATCTACAATCAACAGATCTATTCCATTGTATAAAGGAATATCCCATTTTCCGTTCTCCGCATAGGTCATATACTTGGGTAGAGAATGGAAAGTAGAGATGAAAACAGGCATTACGCAAGCCAAACGTTTTAATCTTTGGGTATAGGCTTCTTGTGTGCGCTGCTTGCCTTCATCGCACTTGCTTAACCGGTGAATAAACTCGGCTTCCCGATAATGTATGGCATACCAGAACATTTGATACCGATAGCTGATATCCAGCCTTACTGCCATGTCTTCTGTATAAGGCAAGTTGCCATACTCAGGGTTGGAACTTATTTTTTCGTAACGTTCTTTGAATTCTTCTGTCAAAGTCCACTGTTCTATTACTTTGTCATAGGAGGGTAATGGCTCATGGAATTTGCGGATAAACTTCTGTAATATATTGTTTTCCTTCCGGTTTCCGTATTCTGTTGTTTCGGCAGCTTGGATACAGAGAATAATCTTTTTTTGGAGGGCTTGCATTTCTTTACGGAGAAATTGCCGGCATTTTGTTTCGTCTTGATAGTTTTTCTTGAAAAAGTTATTGAAGCATTGCAGATAGAATTGTTTGTACTCTTCTTGACGTTCAGGTGTATCGTATGCTGCCGGAAATCCATCCCCTTTGGGGTTGAACATCATTTTGTACTGTTGTTGCAGCTCTTTTTTCCCTGACAGATATAGGCCTAATGTATCCAGTTCGGGTAGCCAGCGGTTGGACAACCGGGGATGTGTTGTGTCATTGGTTGTTTCCGCTTTGAAATCCTTTAGGATATTGGTGATCGCCTGATTATTAGCTGAACTTGCAACTATAATTTCCGGCTCTTCCGGATTGTTTAGAATGTTATGAGCAAGTCTGTTTGCGATGACAGTTTGCAGAAAAGTGGTTTTTCCTGTTCCCGGAGGACCGTTGACGACAAAAATATCAGCACATTCCGGTGTTGTGTACATTGCTAGTGTTTCGCGTTGAGATATGGACAAAGGAAAGTCGCTGCTCATTTGTGCCCAGTGTTCTTGGTTGCAATATACTTTCCGGTTAGTTGGAATAGGAAGAGCGTTAGCAGATTTTGTTTGTATTAATAAATTCAACAGGGGATGTGGAGTGGTATTGTCATCTTTTAAGAGTTTGTCATATAGTGTGATTATGGGCTGTGCCATATTGCGCTCGGAGGCTTTTATGATAATGATTTCTGGATTATCATAGTAATTCATTGTGCTGAAAGTTTTGCCGGTTGCTTTCTTGAAAAGCTGCTCGCATGCTTGCCAATAGGCCTCCCATTTTGTTTCTTCAGTGTTAAAATTGGATAGTAGTTGATCTACTTTTGAAAGAGAAGCTATAGTGCGGTCATTGGCTGCATTAGGCTCCAAAAATTTACGAATAAATATTGGGATTCTGTCTGATTCGTTCTCGCATACGGTTAGTTTGCCGTCAGGCAACATGGTGGCAGTAATCAAGAAGGGATATTCCGGTCTTTCTGATTGGGAAGTCCAGCCGTTTTCAAATTCGGGCAAAAGAATACAAGGAGCAATCATTACTTTTTGTTTTTCATTGCTGTCTTCTGCTTTCCAATCAGGGAAAATAACAGGAATACTTTTGAGAGGAATGAATTTAAGTATCTTGTCATCAATGTTTAGGGTGATTCGTGGTCCTTTGAGAGCAATAGCTTTGCGCTCTGCATCTTGAAGACAAGTTTTCCAGTATTTTAGTAAGGTCTGGTCCATTTGTTTTTACGTTTGTGTGATGGAATAATTTACAAATATAAGAAAATAGGTGAAAAGAATACGGTAATTGGAGTAACATTCCTGAATTTATGATTTTTTTACATTAAGAGGGATTGGAGATGTCGGGATAATCATTATTAGCGGTAAATGAATTGGGATGAACGGAATAATGGTAATATTTAGTGGTGATGAGGCAAGAAACTTGCCTTTATGAAGCAAATGAAGCTAAAATAGACGAGAATTTATCTGTGTGGGGAGTGTGGATATACTAATTTTGCCAATAAATGAAACTTAAATCTATGATGAAAAGATTTGCAAATTTATTGGCTGTTTTTATTCTTTCTGTAAATTGTATTAGTGCCCAAAATCTAACTCGTTGGGTTAATCCGTTTATTGGAACCGGTGCTGTTCAATCCAGTCTTTCTGGGAATAATTATCCAGGAGCTACTGTCCCTTTTGGTATGGTGCAGCTGAGTCCCGATACTCGTGAAGCGCCTGATTGGGCACAAGCTTCGGGATATGATTATAATGATTCTATTATTTATGGTTTCAGTCATACACGTTTAAGCGGAACCGGTGCTTCCGATTTTATAGATATCCTTCTATTTCCTACCATGAGTGATAAAAGGAAATCGTCTTTTACTCATCAAAACGAACAGGCGCGTCCGGGGTATTATCAAGTATTATTAACGGATGAGAAGATTCAAGCGGAGTTGACGGCTTCTGTGCATGTAGGGGTACATCGCTATATCTATTCTGATGGCGGTCAGTTGAAATTATGGTTGGATTTAGATCATTCGGCAAATAAGGAGAGTTGGAACCGCCGGATAATTCAATCACAAATCCGTGTAGTTTCTCCTACAGTAGTAGAAGGATATCGTGTTATTACAGGATGGGCAAAACTGAGGAAAATATATTTCCATCTTGAATTTTCCCAACCAATCTTATCCAGTCAGTTACATGATGGCAATCGGAGGTATGAGAATACTCCTGTCATTAATGGTACAGAACTGTGTGGATTATTCTGTTTCGACAAGAAGTGGAATAATGAATTGATATGTAAAGTCGCTTTATCTTCAGTTTCCATTGAAAATGCCCGGTTGAATATGGCAGCTGAGGTTCCCGGATGGAACTTTGAACATATTGCTTTTGCTGCCGAAGCCAGCTAGGAGAAAGAATTGAAGAAAGTCATCATCCAAGGTACCGGTTTGCAGAAAAAGATTTTTTATACAGCTTTATATCACACTATGGTACAACCTAATACGATGAGCGATGTAAATGGTGAATATATGGCTGCCGATTATACGACACGTAAGGTAGCCGATAATGAAGTTCATTATTCCACTTTTTCTTTATGGGATACATTCAGAGCAGCTCATCCGCTTTATACTTTGCTGCATACCGACCGCATTCCTGATTTTATTAAAAGCATGATGAGGCAATATGACTATTATGGTTATTTGCCTGTATGGCAATTATGGGGGCAGGATAATTATTGTATGATTGGTAATCACTCCATTCCTGTCATTGTGGATGCTGTGCTGAAAGGTGTTGCAGGAGTGGATGCGGAAAAGGCTTATGAAGCGGTTCATAGCAGTTCCATCGTATCTCATCCGAACTCTCCTTTTGAAGTATGGGAGAAATATGGATACATGCCTGAGGATATTCAAACACAATCTGTTTCTATTACTTTAGAACAAGCTTTTGATGATTGGTGTGTTGCACTGTTGGCCCGGAAATTAGGGAAAGAGGAGGATTATGGGCGTTTTATGAAGCGTTCTGCTTTTTACAGGAATTTATTTAATGCAGAAACAAAATTCTTTCAACCGAAAAATAAGAAAGGAGAATGGATGGAGCCTTTCGATCCTTATAAGTATGGAGCCAATGGCGGCTACCCTTTCACTGAGGGGAATGCCTGGCAATACTTCTGGTATGTACCCCAGAATATACCTGACTTGATTTCACTGACAGGGGGAAACAAAGCTTTTACGGCAAAGTTGGATACCTTTTTCACAGTCAATCACCAAAGTGGTGAACTGAATGACAATGCTTCCGATTTTGTAGGGCAATATGCGCATGGCAATGAGCCGAGCCATCATGTGGCTTATCTGTATGCGTGTGCGGGAGAACCTTGGAAAACACAAAAATATGTGGCACATATCATGAATGAACTGTATAATGATTCCTCTTCAGGTTATGCCGGTAATGATGATTGCGGGGAAATGTCTGCCTGGTATGTGTTTGGCGCACTTGGCTTTTATCCGGTAAATCCGGTTAGCGGGAAGTATATTATCGGTACTCCTATGTTGGAGGAAGCGGTTATTCAGTTGCCTGATGGAAAGACTTTTACCATTAAGGCCCCACGCAAAGAGCACAATGAGATTTATATCCGCTCCATGAAACTGAATGGCAAGAAATATACAAAGAATTATATTACTCATCAGGATATTATGAATGGCGGAACGTTGGAGTTTGTAATGACTGCCTCACCGGGAAAATGATAACAAATGGTGAAGTATTGGAATTTGTGCCGGGAAAGATTTCTAAATGTTGAATAACTCCCTTTTATAGGTTACGATTGAAGCAAAAGAGTCTAAAAATGGCGAGTTTTTCTCTACCTAATGGGAGAGGTATATCTACTTTTGTTTCAGAAGAAACTATTAATCATGAAAAATATGAAACATTTTAAGACTTATTTAGCAGCAATGGCTTTGGCCCTTTCCGGATGCCAGAGTGCAACAGATTCCTGTGGAACTACAGAATTGTGGTATGCCCAACCGGCAAAAGTTTGGATGGAATCTTTACCTATCGGTAATGGGCGTTTGGGAGCTATGACTTATGGTGGAATAGAGGAAGAGAAACTGGCATTGAATGAATCGACAATGTGGTCCGGCCAGTACAATGAGAACCAGAACAAACCTTTCGGGCGAGAGAAAATGAACCAGCTCAGAAAGTTGTTCTTTGAGGGAAAACTATCGGAAGGAAACCGTATAGCCGGAGATAATCTTCATGGCAACCAGACTTCTTTCGGAACTCATCTTCCCATTGGAGATTTGAAGATGCAATTCATTTACCCCGAAGGTAAAGTAACCGGCTACCGCCGTTCGTTAAGCTTGGATGAGGCTATCAGCAGCGTTTCTTTCAACTCCGGCGGTGTGAACTATAAACGTGAGTATTTTGCTACAAACCCGGATAATGTTCTCGTACTCCGCTTGACCGCTGATAAGCAAAAGTCCATTACTATGAATATGGGATTGGATTTGATGCGTCAAGCCGATCTTTCTGTAGAAGATAACCAATTGGTATTTACCGGGAAAGTAGATTTTCCCTTGCATGGTCCGGGCGGAGTCTGTTTTGAAGGAAGAATAGCCGTTTTGGCTGATAATGGAGAGGTAAAGATGGAACAGTCTGGAGTAGGTATAAAAGAAGCTGATGCCGTGACTTTGATTGTTGATGTGCGTACCGATTATAAAAGTCCTGATTACAAGAAGCTTTGTGCTGATGGCGTGAAGAAGGCTATAGCTAAATCTTATGATGAATTGAAGCAGGCGCATATAAAGGATTATAACACGTTGTATAATCGTGTTTCTATTCATTTCGGGCAGGACGCTAACCGCGCGTTGCCTACGGATGTTCGTTGGAAACAAGTGAAGGAAGGCAAGACTGATACTGGTTTGGATGCCTTGTTCTTCCAGTATGGCCGTTACCTCACCATTGCCAGTTCTCGTGAAAACTCTCCATTGCCCATTGCCTTGCAGGGTTTCTTCAATGACAACAAGGCGTGCAACATGGGCTGGACCAATGACTATCATCTGGATATCAATACAGAACAGAATTATTGGGCAGCCAATGTCGGCAATCTTGCCGAATGTAATGCCCCCCTGTTTACCTATATTAAGGATTTGGCGCATCACGGTGCAAAGACTGCCGAAGTGGTCTATGGATGTAAAGGTTGGACTGCCCATACCACCGCTAATGTTTGGGGATATACTCCTGCATCCAGCACGATTATTTGGGGACTGTTTCCTATGGCAGGCTCATGGATTGCTTCTCATCTTTGGACACAATACGAATTTACACAGGACAAGCAATATCTGGCCGAAACTGCCTATCCGCTTTTGAAAGGTAATGCACAGTTCATTTTGGATTTCTTGGCAAAAGACCCGAAGAGTGGTTATCTGATGACAGGGCCGAGCATCTCACCCGAAAACTGGTTCCGTACAGTAGGCGGTGAAGAAATGGTTGCCTCCATGATGCCTGCCTGTGACCGTGAACTGGCCTACGAGATCTTGTCGAATTGTGTTCAGGCTTCAGAAATATTAGATACCGACCGCGAGTTTGCCGATAGCCTGCGTACCGCTATTGTCCAACTTCCTCCCATCCAGTTGCGTGCCAATGGCGCTATCCGCGAGTGGTTTGAAGATTTCGAAGAAGCACATCCCAACCATCGCCACACCTCTCATCTGCTGGCTTTGTATCCTTTCTCTCAGATTACTTTGGAGAAGACTCCTGAACTGGCGGAAGCTGCCCGCAAGACCATTGAAAATCGCTTGTCTGCCGAGAACTGGGAAGATACAGAGTGGAGTCGTGCTAATATGATTTGTATGTATGCCCGGTTGAAAGATGCGCAGGAAGCGTATAAGAGCGTCCAATTATTACAAGGTAAGCTTTCACGTGAAAATTTAATGACTGTATCTCCAGGTGGCATTGCTGGGGCGGAAGGTGATATTTATTCGTTTGATGGGAATCCTGCCGGTACAGCTGGTATGGCAGAAATGCTAATACAGAATCATGAGGGTTATGTAGAATTCTTACCTTGTTTGCCTATTGAATGGAAAGATGGTGGTTTTAAAGGTCTATGTTTAAAGGGAGGAGCTGAAGCGACTGCTGAGTGGACGAATGCTGTCATTAATAAAGCTTCTTTAAAAGCTACTGCTGATCAGGTTTTAAAAGTGAAAATTCCTCAAGGGAAAAAATATAGAGTGCTTTTAAATAGTAAGGAGGCAATTGCAAATCCTGATGCAAAAGGTTTGATAACGGTGGATATGAAACGTGGAGATTTGCTGGAATTGTTGTAAAAAATAGATTGCTTTGCATAGCTTGATTGAGGATTACATCTCAGTATATTGAGGTGTAGTCCTTGTTTTATGATAAAGTAACTTGCAAAATAAAAATAGTAATATTGTCCATGTCCCAAGTAATTTTTTCTATTTCTTAAACCCTTGAATCTTTGTTACTTTGCATTATAAAAAATAACTAATAGTTGATAACCATGAAAACACAATCTAATTTTTATCTATTCCTTATTGCTTTGATTTCCGCTATGGGAGGTTTCCTGTTTGGATATGACTGGGTCGTAATCGGAGGAGCCAAACCTTTCTATGAACAATATTTCGGTATAGCCGGTAATCCCGTCATGCAGGGTTGGGCTATGAGCAGTGCCTTGATTGGCTGTTTGTTTGGGGCGCTAAGTGCCGGCAAACTGAGTGACCGTCTGGGGCGCAAACCTATTTTGATTCTGGCGGCAGGATTATTTATTTGTACGGCTGTTGGTACGGGGGCTGTCCATTCCTTTACTTTATTTAATGTATTTCGTCTGATAGGAGGTTTTGCTATCGGTATCGCTTCCAGTTTGTCACCTATGTATATAGCAGAAATAGCTCCGGCGCATCTGCGCGGACGGTTTGTATCTATCAATCAATTGACGGTAGTGTTAGGTATCTTGACTTCTCAGATTGTTAATTGGCAGATAGCCGAGCCTGTGGCATTAGGAGCTACTCATGAAATGATCCGTGAATCATGGAACGGACAGATGGGATGGCGCTGGATGTTTTGGGCAATGACTGTCCCGGCCGCCTTGTTCTTTGTTTTTAGTTTTATATTACCGGAGAGTCCTCGTTGGTTAGCCTTTTCGGGAAAGCGGGAGGCTGCACTCAAGGTGTTTACCCGTATGGGAGGAAAGGAATATGCTGTTACTGAGTTGGCGGCCATAGAAGCGGCTTCAGCCTGTCAGACGCAAGAAGGAGGTTTTCGTCAATTATTGAATCCTGCTATGTATAAAGTGCTGACTATAGGTGTTGTCATGGCTATTTTGCAGCAATGGTGTGGTATTAATGTTATTTTCAACTATGCACAGGAAATATTTATGGCGGCAGGTTATGGCGTGTCTGATGTCTTGATGAATATTGTGGTGACCGGTATTACAAATGTCATATTTACTATTCTAGCCATGTTTGTGGTAGACCGTTGGGGACGTAAGGCGTTGACACTGATCGGATCATTTGGACTGGCAGTAATTTATGCCTTTATGGGAGCCGCTTATTATTTTCATATCACAGGAGTTGTGCTGTTGATTATTGTTGTGATGGCTATTGCCTGTTATGCCATGACTTTGGCTACAGTGATGTGGGTCATTATCTCTGAGATTTTCCCGAACCGTATTCGTGGAGTTGCCATGTCTGTTTGCACTTTCGCTTTGTGGGCGGCCTGCTTTATACTGACCTATACTTTCCCGATGTTGAATAGTGGTTTGGGAGCTGCCGGGACATTCTGGCTGTATGGGCTGATTTGCCTGAGTGGGGGAATATTTGTTGTATTCCGTTTGCCGGAGACCAAAGGAAAGAGTCTGGAGGAAATAGAAAAAGAATTAGTGAAATAACAATCATTTATTATGGAAAAAATAACTCAATATTTAATTCAAAGTACCGTTCATGGCAGTGAGGTGCGTGCATGGGAGGAAGATATTATGCTTCCTACTTATGAGATAGGAGAGGAAGAGAAGAATCCTATTTTTCTTGAAAAGAGAGTTTATCAGGGAAGTTGTGGAGCTGTTTATCCTTATCCGGTAGTCGAGAAGATTTCAGATAAGAAAGCAGACAAGAAATATCATGCGTTGTTTATCGAGAATGAATACATCAAGGTGATGGTGCTTCCCGAGTTGGGAGGACGTATACACATGGCTTATGATAAGGTGAAGAAACGTCACTTTGTTTATTACAACCAAGTTGTGAAACCGGCATTGGTGGGACTGACAGGACCTTGGATTTCTGGAGGAATCGAATTTAACTGGCCTCAGCATCACCGTCCTTCTACTTTTTTGCCTACTGATTTCTTGATAGAGGAAAATGCGGATGGCAGCAAGACAATATGGTGCAATGAAGTGGAGAGAATGTTTCGTACTAAAGGTATGCAGGGATTTACGCTTTATCCGGGCAAGGCTTATATAGAAATTAAAGTGAAGATTTATAATCGTACGTCTTTCCCTCAGACTTTCTTGTGGTGGGCCAACCCTGCAGTGGTGGTCAATGACCATTATCATTCGGTATTCCCGCCTGATGTGAATGCGGTGTTCGATCACGGCAAGCGCGATGTCTCTTCTTTCCCTATTGCTACAGGAGTTTATTATAAACAAGATTATTCTGCTGGTGTGGATATCTCTAAATATAAGAATATTCCGGTTCCTACATCATATATGGCTATCAAGTCTAAATATGATTTTGTGGGTGGCTATGAAGAAGATGTTCGTGGGGGACTTCTGCACGTGGCCGATCATCATGTTTCTCCGGGAAAGAAACAATGGACATGGGGAAATGGTGATTTCGGTAAGGCTTGGGATCGTAATCTGACTGATGAGGACGGACCTTATATTGAGCTGATGACCGGTATGTATACGGATAACCAACCGGACTTTACTTGGTTACAGCCCTATGAGGAAAAATCATGGGTACAGTATTTTATGCCTTATAGTGAAGTGGGTTATGTAAAGAATGCAACCAAAGATGCTTTGTTGAATTTGGAAATAAAGGAAGGTAAAGCCCGTTTGGTGCTTTATACTACGGGAGCGAATAGTGGAGTACGTATTATAGTAAAAGCTATTAAAGGCACTGTATTATTGGATAAGACTACACAAATTTCGCCATCAGAACCGTTTATTACGACTTTTGCGGCAGAAGGACTAAAAGAAGAGGAGGTATGTGCAGAGGTTCGTGATAAGGAAGGACAAATTTTGCTTTCTTATCAGGCGGATAAACCGGAAATCAGGCCGGTTCCTGATCCTGCTAAGGCTGCTAAAGATCCTCAGAATATTGCTTCTGTTGAACAACTGTTTTTGACCGGACTACACTTGGAACAATATCGCCATGCTACTTATAATCCGATGGATTATTATATGGAAGCATTAAGGCGTGAACCGGGAGATGTACGTTGTAACAATGCGGTGGGGTTATTGTTGATGCGTAAAGGACAATTTGCAATGGCAGAAAGCTATTTCCGGAAAGCGGTGGAAACCTTGACTGAACGTAATCCGAATCCTTATGACGGTGAACCTTATTATAATTTGGGCTGGAGTTGTATGATGCAACAGAAGTGGGATGAGGCTTATGATGCTTTCTTTAAGTCGGCATGGAATGCTGCTTGGCAGGATGCGGCTTATTATGCACTAGCACAACTTGACACTCGTAAAGGAAAGTATGAAAGTGCTTTGGACAAGATAGACCGTTCATTGATTCGTAATTGGCATAATCACAAAGCGCGTCAGTTGAAAACTTCCATTCTACGCAAATTGGGTCGTAAAGAGGAAGCTTTGGCGCTCGTAGCTGAATCATTGCAGATAGATCGTTTTAATATGGGATGCCGTTTTGAACATTATTTGTTGACCCGGGATGTGAAAGTGTTGGAGGAAATGAAAGAGTTGATGCGTGGTTGGGCGCACGGATATATAGAATACGCATTGGATTTTGCTGCTGCCGGATTGTATGAGGAAGCTTTATCTTTACTGGAATGCCATGTAACCGGAACTACAGAAATATATCCTGTCGTTTATTATGCAATGGGATATTTCCATACCTGTAAGGGAGATGAGAGTAAAGCATTGGAATATTATCAGCGGGCAGAAAAAGAGAATCATTCATATTGTTTCCCGAATCGTATAGAAGAAGTATTGATTCTTCAAGATGCCTTACGTCTGAATATTCATGGGGCAAAAGCGGCATATAGTTTAGGTAATTTCTGGTATGCTAACCGTCAGTATGACAATGCCATTGCCTGTTGGGAACATTCTGCGGCCATAAATCCGGCATATCCCACCGTATGGCGTAATTTGTCGTTGGCTTATTATAATAAACGCGATGACAAGCAGAAAGCCTTGGAAACTTTGGAAAAAGCTTATGCATTGGATGAGCACGATTCTCGTATCTTAATGGAGTTGGATCAACTTTATAAACGTTTAGGGCGGCCGCATAGTGAACGTTTGGCTTTTTTGGAAGCACATCTGCCCGAAGTAGAGCAGCGTGATGATCTTTCCATTGAACGTATCACTTTGTATAATCAATCAGGCCGCTATGCTGAAGCAAAAGAATTGATTGCCGCGCGTAATTTCCATCCATGGGAAGGAGGAGAAGGAAAAATCACCGGACAATATGTATTGTGTCGTGTAGAATTAGCAAAGATTGCTTTAAGTGAAAAACGCTATGCCGATGCTTTAGTTCTTTTGGATGAAACGGATGCTTATCCATTTAATTTGGGTGAGGGAAAATTGGCAAATGCTGAAGAGAATGATATCTGGTATTATAAAGGTGAGGCGTTTCGTGGCTTGGGAAATGAGCAACAAGCTATAGATTGCTTTACCAAAGCGACCATTGGTTCTTCAGAACCACAACAGGCTTTCTTCTACAATGACCAACAACCCGATAAGATTTTCTATCAAGGTCTGGCATGGCGTGCGTTGGGTAGAGAGGATAAGGCACGCAGCTGCTTTAACAAATTGATAAAGCATGGTGAGAAGCATTTGTTTGACCACTGTCGGATTGATTATTTTGCTGTTTCTCTGCCTGATCTGGCTATTTGGGAAGATGACTTGGATAAACGTAACTGCATTCATTGTAATTATGTGATGGGGTTGGGGTATTTAGGATTGCGTGAAATGGGAAAAGCCATTGATTTTTTGGATAAGGTGCGAGAATTGGACATTAACCATCAAGGTGGACAAATCCATCGTAATTTGTGTGCTGTATGAGAAAAAAGAATTTTTTCCTTTTGTTGGTAACATTGTGTCTGTGCATTTTTGCACAGGCACAAATGCTGTCTGTTTATGAATTATCATCCCCAAACGGGCAATTGGTACTTACTGTAGAGAATGGAAGGGTCTTACAATATTCTTTAAGTTTGGAAGGTAGGTCTGTCATTCATCCCTCTGCTATTTGTATGACGATGCAAAATGGTAATATATGGGGAAAGAATGGTGAAGTGGTAGGGACTTCTACAAGTAGTACTTCTGAGAAGGTTTATCCGGTAGCTGGTAATTATCGTGAATTAACAGACCATTATAATGAACTTTCCTTGAAATTCAAGGATGGTTATTCAGTTATATTCCGGATGTATAATGAAGGAATGGCATATCGTTTTTGTGGAAATCTTCCGGAGCAGGATTCTTTGATTGTAGTTGATGAAGAAGCTTCTTTTAATCTGGCTGATGATCCGGCAGTTATTTTACCTGAAACAACTAATTTTACAGCTTGGGAGTTGAGCAATGTGCTTTACGAGGGCATTTCTAAAATAGAAGAACATAAATATGGTATTACACCAACTTTATTTACAAACAAGGTGCAAAATGTGCGTGTTGTGGTGGCTGAATCGGATTTAAATAACTATCCGGGTATGTATCTTCGTAAAGAAGATGGCAAGATGAAAGGTTATTGGGCGACCTATCCTAAAACAATAGAGATGGGCAGTTGGGGAAATTTTATTACGGTGGTAAAAGAAAGGGAGAATTATTTAGCACGTACTGCTGGTAACCATGCTTTTCCTTGGCGTATGGCTATTGTTGCCAAGGATGATAAGGAACTACTGACTAATGAAATGATTTACTTACTGGCCAAGCCCCAACAAATAAAGGATACGGATTGGATTCGTCCTGGTAAAGCAACTTGGGAATGGTGGCATTGTGCTATTTTGGAAAAAGCTCCTTTCCCTTCTGGTCATCAAAACCTTTCGACACAGATGTACAAGTATTATATTGATTTCGCTTCCGAAAACAAAATACCTTATCTACTGGTCGATGCCGGTTGGAGCAATGTTTTTAATCATGCAGATTTGAATAAGAATATTGATATAAAAGAGGTGATACGCTATGGAAAAGAAAAAAAAGTAGGTGTATGGCTTTGGACTGTTGCTGCTACTTTATTCCAGCATCCGCATTGTTATTTGGATTCTATCAGCAAGTGGGGTGCTGTTGGGGTGAAAATAGATTTTTTTGATCGTGATGATGCTCAAATAATCCCTCAATATGAAAATCTGGCAAAGGCTTGTGCTGAGCGGCATCTTATGGTGGATTTTCATGGATGCAGCAAGCCTACCGGACTTCATCGGGCATATCCTAATATCCTTTCTTATGAAGCCATGCGATGTGCGGAGTGTTTTAAGTGGGATACCACTTCTAATCCGGATTATCAGCTTCAATGTATCTTTGCCCGTATGTTGGGAGGTGGAATTGATTATACTCCGGGGTCGATGCGTAACAGCACATTGGAAAAATTTAAGCCGATCGATCCGGGGTTGCCTAGTTCATTGGGGACTCGTTCACATGAATTGGCCTTGTTTGTTGTACTTTCCGCACCATTTGCCTGTTTATGTGATTCTCCGGATGAGTATCGTAAGTATCCTGATATTTTAAAATATTTAGCGGAAGTTCCGACTTCATGGGATCAGACGATTCCCTTAGCTGCTTGTGTGGGCGAATATGCTGTGTTGGCTAAGCAGAAAGGAAATACTTGGTATATAGGCGGATTGAACGCTTGGGGTGAGAGGACAATTCAGGTGGATTGCTCTTTCCTGCCTCAGGATAAGAAATATACCATTGAAATTTTTCAGGATAAAAAAAGAAGTAACAAGAATGCTAATTTATACGAACATAAAATAATGGATACGGATAATAAGAATATTATTGAAATGTTTATGGCTTCTGGTGGGGGATTTGTAATGGTCATTCGTGAAAAGTAATAGAGGGCAATCCTCTATTTCTTTTATATTGGCATTATTTATCCTTTTTTTCTTTTATCTTTGGCTCAAATTTTGAACAGGCTATGAAAAAGACTTTGCTCATTTTATGTTGTTTGTATGTTGTATTTACATTACAGGCTGTTGATAAGGGATTATCCAATTTTTATTTTTCTCATATAACGGGTGAAAATGGACTATCACAAAGTAATGTGAAGGCTATCATTCAGGATAGTTACGGGTTTATGTGGTTTGGTACAAAAAATGGTTTGAACCGTTTTGATGGAACTTCTATTGTACAGATGAACTGTGATGACTATGTAGTCGGTACCGGAAACCATAATATTTCTGCTTTGTTTGAAGATAAGGAACGTCAGTTATGGGTAGGAACGGATAGAGGAGTCTATCGTTATAATCCTGCCTTGGATATATTCACGGCAATGAATATGGAAACAGAGGAAGGGGTGAATATGAATAATTGGGTATCTAATATTGTGGCGGATTCTATTGGTAATATTTGGATTGTGATTCCTGATCAGGGAGTTTTTCGCTATAAGGATGAGAAACTTTATTTTTATGAAGTAACCAACAAAGAGCATTTTAAAACAGAAGCTCCGGATTGTATTTTGGTACGCCCTGATGGTGATGTCTGGGTTGGTACATGGGGGGTCGGACTTTTTCGATATGATAGAAATACGGATAAATTTGAACAATATTGTGTTGATAAAACCGGGCGTTCGTTAAAGGGAAAGAATATTAATTCTATTTGTAATTATGGTGATTGGATTGCAATGGCTATTCATGAAGGGGAATTGATGAAATATAATCCCAGTACGAATCAGCTTGTAAAAATAGATATACCTGAGGCTAACCATACATTTGTACGTAATGTGGCTTGTTTTGACGATGAACTGTGGGTGGGAACTCATGAAGGCTTATTTGTTGTGAATGAGAGGAAGAATAAAAGAGTTCATTTGAAACAAGATTTGATGCGTTCGTTCAGTCTGTCGGATAAGATTATTTATACTATTTATCAAGATCGGGAAGGGGGAATTTGGCTGGGAACCATGTTTGGCGGAGTGAATTATCTGCCTCATCATGACTTGTTATTTGATAAATATGTACCTGGAAGTGATGGGCGTTCGTTGACCACAAAACGGATAAGGGAAATAGCTTCTGATAATAAGGGCAATATATGGGTTGGAACTGAAGACGATGGAATTAATATATTGGATATTGCTTCTGGACAGGTAAACCGATTGAGGTTAGATGATGATGATAAAAGGAGTCATATGGTTACTTTGGGGATGTTTGTTAAAGGAAACCAACTGTTTTGTGGTTTGTTCAAACAAGGATTGGATGTGATTCAGTTGCCAGAGAATAAAGTTTATCATTATACTCCTGAGGAGTTGAATATAGGAGAAGGAAGTGTTTATACTTTCTTTATAGATGAGGCAGGATATAAGTGGATTGGCACTGGTTGGGGACTTTATAAAGCGGCTCCTGCAAGTTTTCATTTTGAAAAGGTGGAAGAAGTGGGTTTTGATTGGATTTTCGATGCATTTCAAGATAAGGATGGAATGATATGGTTCGCTTCCATGGGAAGCGGGTTATGGAAGCATGATCCGGGAAAGAATAGCTTTAAAAAGTATACTTATGAGGAAGGTAAGGAGAATACATTGGGATCCAATTCTGTCAGTTCGGTAATGCAGGATAGTAAAGGGCGGATTTGGATTTCCACTGATCGTGGTGGAATTTGTCGTTACAATTCTCAAACGGATGATTTTACCTCTTTTTCCATTAAAGACGGTTTGCCGGATGATGTGGCTTATAAGATATTGGAAGATGAGCAATCAAATTTATGGTTCGGGACAAATCGGGGGCTGGTCAGGTTTAATCCGGAATCGAAGGACGTGCGGGTATATACTACTAAGGATGGTTTGTTAGGGAATCAGTTTAATTATAAGTCAGCTTTGAAGGGGGAGGATGGTAAGTTTTATTTTGGCGGTATAGACGGATTGATTGCATTTGATCCTAATTCTTCGGAAAAAATCAATTTCTTGCCACCTGTTTATATCTCAAAATTCAGTATTTATAATCAGGAGATAACAGTTCATACTCCTAATTCTCCTTTGAAAAAGTGTATAGAACATACGGATGAAATCGTATTGCCTTATGATCAGTCAAATATTAGTTTTGATGTTGCTTTATTAAGTTATTCTACTACGGAATCCAATCAATACTATTATAAGTTGGTTCCGTTGGATAAAGATTGGATAAGAGCGGCAAGTAATCAGAATATCTCTTATGCAAAATTGCCTCCGGGAAATTATACTTTACAGGTTCGGGCTACCAATAGTGTCAAAGAAGGTCCCTATGCTACCCGGTCTTTATCTATTGTTATTCTGCCTCCTTGGTGGCAGTCGGTTTGGGCTTATTTCCTGTATATTATCTGGGGAATCTGTGTTGTACTTTGTTGGTTCTTCTGGTATAAAAGACGTAAAGAGAAACAGATGGAAGAAAAGCAGAAGTTATTTGAAGTTGAGAAAGAGAAAGAACTCTATGAATCAAAAGTCAGTTTCTTTACTGAGATAGCTCATGAGGTGCGCACGCCCTTGACATTGATTAATGGTCCATTGGAAGCCATTGAGGAAATGGATATCAAGGATCAGAAATTGAACAAAAATTTGAAAGTAATCGGGCAGAATACCAAGAGATTATTAGACCTGACCGGCCAGCTGCTTGATTTTCAAAAAATAGGAGCGAGTAAATTTGAATTGAAATTTGAAACGGTTGATGTAACGGCATTGCTGAATGAAACGATTACTCGTTTTGAGCCTACTATTCTGCAAAAGCAGAAAGAGTTATTGCAACATATTCCCCAAGAAAGAATTATGGCTGCCATAGATAAGGAGGCTATCACAAAAGTATTGAGTAATTTGTTGAATAATGCTTTGAAATATGCCCGTCATACCATTATGATAGATTTATTCCAAGATGGAGCAGATTTTACAGTTCGTGTTGTCAGTGATGGAGAAAAGATACCTGAAGCGTCCAGCCAGCAGATTTTTGAACCCTTTTATCAGGTAGAAAAGAAGAAGGATACAGTTCGGATGGGAGTAGGCATAGGGTTACCTTTAGCTCGTTCGCTAGCCACTTTGCATAAAGGCAGGCTTTATTTGGATATAGAACAACCGGAGAATACATTTGTTTTGACCATTCCTTTGAATAAGGAGGAAGTAAGGCAGCAAATAGAGAAGGTCGTTGAGCAAAATATAGAAGTATTGGATGAGGAAACATCAACAGAAACAGACCAGATGAAAGGTTATACTTTATTGTTAGTAGAGGACAATGAAAGCATGAGATCTTTTATCTTTGAACGATTGGAAGCCTTGTTTACAGTAGAAACCGCTGTGAATGGGCAGGAAGCGTTGGATATTTTACGTAGTAATCACATAGATTTGGTTATCAGTGATATAATGATGCCGGTGATGAATGGCTATGAATTATGTAAGGAAATAAAGGCGGATATTGATTTGTGCCATATTCCGGTTATTTTCCTTACCGCCAAGAACGATTTGGAGAGTAAGATTAACGGATTGAAGATAGGAGCAGAAGCTTATGTGGAAAAGCCTTTTTCTTTCAACTATTTGAAGACTCAGATTTTATCTTTACTCAGTAATCGAAGGAAAGAGCGTGAGGCATTCTCCAAACGTCCTTTTTTCCCTGTGCATAATATGCAGATGAACAAGGCGGATGAGGAGTTTATGAATAAAGTGATCAATGTGATTCAAGAGAATATCTCGGATGAAAATTTCAATGTGGAACGTATGGCTGATATCTTATGTATGAGCCGTTCCAGCTTGTTGAGGAAAATAAAGATTCTATTTAATCTTTCACCCATAGATTTCATCCGGTTGATCCGTTTGAAAAAAGCAGCCGAACTGATTCAGGAAGGTAAGTATCGTATTGGGGATATCTGTTATATGGTAGGAATAAACTCTTCATCTTACTTCAGCAAATTATTTTTAAAACAATTTGGAATGACTCCGAAAGAGTTTGAGAAACAGTATCAAACATCCAAGGAAAAAGTTAAAATAGATCTGACGGGAATCTCTGATTGAAAGAAATGCAGCAAAAAATGATGCATTTGCGGATTCTGCGGGTGCAGATGCGTCATTGCTGCAAAAATCCTATTTATTGCAGCGTTTGTATATTAACAGGTTGTCAAGATATGCCTACTTTTGACCATGCTTGAAAGGAAAAGAATTCCGGACAGTAAAGCAAACCTTAAGTAGATTTATCTCTTTGACAAACTAATAATATTATGAAGAATAATTGGTTAACTTTAAAATCATTGTTTCTCTGTGTTTCTGCATTGGGCGTTTCCGGTCTTATTTTATCCGGGTGTACTGAAAATGCAAATCTAAATGTAGGTGAATGGTCTTTGGAGTATGATGCTCACGCTAATGGTATTGATATCAGCAAAGGCTCTAAGCTTATTTATGATAATGTATATGCAGCTTATAAGTTGGCAGACAGTGTTGTTTCGACTCGTGATTATGCAAAGCATCATGTTTCTACAAAAAAAATCAATGATTATTTTGGAGAAGGGTATCATTATGAGGTGACTTATACCGGGAATAATCTGCCTGCACTGGTTCAATCTTTTTATGTATATCCGGCAAAGGATTATGTGCTGACAGATTTCACTTTGGAGAGTACGACTGAAATAGCTTCGAATTATATGGCACCGGTCAATGTGGACCGAATGCCTGAAGTATTGAACCAGGGAGAAAATAATCGTGCGCTTTTCATTCCTTTCGATAATGACTGTTGGATCAGATATCAATCTCATCCGCTCACATTTACAGAACTGACTAGTTATGAAGTCACTGCCATATTTAATAATGATGACCGTGAAGCTGTGGTGGTAGGTTCTGTAGAACATGATTCTTGGAAAACAGGTATAACAATAGGTAAAGGTAATATATATAATGTAGGTTCGTTGGTATGTTATGGCGGTATTGCCGATAAGACAACACGTGACTCGAAACCTCACGGTGCATTGAAAGGTACAAAAATCAAGTCACCTAAAATTTTAGTAGGATTTTTTGAAGACTGGCGTGGAGGTATGGAAGAATACGCTCAGGCTAATGCTGTGATTGCTCCGCCCAAAGCTTGGGGTAAAGCTGTTCCTTTTGGCTGGAACAGCTGGGGAGCATTGCAATTTAATCTGACCTATCCGAAAGCATTGGAAGTTTCTGATTTTTACAAAGAGAATTTGCAGTCCCGTCATTTTGTGAATTCGGATAATTTGGTTTATACAGGTTTGGATTCTGGTTGGAACAGTTTTTCAGAAGAGGAGTTGAAAGCTTTTGTGGATAAATGTAAGGCAAACGGTCAGGTAGCCGGCGTTTATTGGACTCCGTTTACTGATTGGGCTAAAAATCCTGAACGTGAAATAAAAGAAATGCCGGGATATAAATATAAAGATGTATATCTCTATGCAAATGGGAAACCGCAGGAATTAGACGGAGCTTATGCTGTTGATCCTACTCATCCGGCTATTGAAGCTATGATGAAACACACATCGGAGCTATTCCATCGGGCTGGCTTTGAATATGTGAAAATGGACTTTATGACACATGGAGCAATGGAAGCCGACAAATGGTATAATCCGGAAATACAAACAGGTATTCAGGGATACAACTATGGAATGCAATTGCTTGACAAATATTTTGGTGATATGTATATCAATCTTTCTATTTCTCCTGTTTTTCCTGCTCATTATGCTCAGTCCAGAAGAATTGCGTGTGATGCATGGAACAAGATGAAGGATACCGAATATACCTTAAATGCACTTTCATACGGTTGGTGGCAGGATAAGGTTTATCAGTTTAATGATCCTGACCATATTGTATTGCGTGATGCTACAGATGGTGAGAACAGAGCGCGTGTCACTTCGGGGGTTATCACTGGAATTTTCATTGCTGGAGATGATTTCAGCAAAGGCGGTTCTAAAGAGGTGAAAGAGAAAGCGATGAAATATTTGACGAATGCTGAGATCAATGCCATAGCCAATGGGGAATCTTTTCATCCTGTAGATGGAAATGGTGAAAAGTCAGAAAATCAGTTTGTACGCATGGATAAGGATGGTAAGGCTTATTATGCTGTGTTCAACTATATGGATCAAGAGTTGAAGATGACTACAGCTTTAGAGCGTCTAGGGTTGGATTCGTCAAAGGAATATAGGTTGAAAGAATTATGGAGTGGCATTGAAAGTACTGCTAAAACTAACCTGGACGTAACGGTTCCTGCATATGATGTCGCAATTTTCAAAGTGGAAGAATAAACCAATATAAACTTTAAATCGTACTTAAATTTACAAATTATGAAAAGAATTAGGCTTATTAATTTAATCCTTATCATGTTTTGTTGCTGTAATATGTTGGCACAGAACATAACGGTTACAGGACAGGTGGTGGATGTTACATCCGAACCTATCATTGGTGCAAGTGTAGTGGTAAAAGGTACAACCAATGGAACTATTACCGATTTTGATGGCAACTTTACATTATCAGTTCAGAAAGGGGAAACATTACATATTTCTTATATAGGATATGTTGCCCAAGATGTAAAAGTAATGGGTAATCAGCCTGTTAAAGTGGTGATGGCGGAAGATACTGAAACATTAGACGAAGTGGTTGTTGTAGGTACTTCGATGAAGAAGAGTGATTTGACAGGAGCTGTTGCCAGTGTCAGTTCTAAAGTTTTGGAAGAAAAACCGGTGACGAATGTAAATCAGGCTCTTCAAGGCCGTGTTGCAGGTGTGTTCATTTCTCAGCCTACACGTCCTACGGATGATGCATCTATTAAAATTCGTGGTATTAATACCATAAATGGATCTACGGACCCTATTTATGTCATAGATGGTATGGTTATGGATAATTCATTCTCTGGATTTAATGCGGTCAATTTGAATGATGTGGCTTCTATTGAGGTCTTGAAAGATGCATCAGCTACAGCTCTGTATGGTTCACGTGGTTCCAATGGTGTTGTTGTTATTACAACAAAGAAGGGTAAAAAAGGCGAAGGTAAAGTTTCTTATGATGGCTGGATTGGCTTTCAGACCTACGCTAATACTCCAAAAACAATGAATACCCGTCAATTATTTGAACTTAGAAAGGAAGCTTATACGAATGGTTATATGCAAACAAATCCTGACGGGGATGTCAATGCTTATGTCAATGATGTGATAATGGGATCGAATACTGCTTTTGCTGATTATGAATTCGATGCTTACGACAATAATAAAAATTATGATTGGCTGGATGCTGTGAGCCGTACTGGAGTACAACACAATCATGTAGTAAGTCTTTCGAATGGCAATGATAAAGGTTCTTATTATATTAGTTTTGGTTATACAGATAATAAAGGTGTAATTGAAAAGTCTGAACAAGAAAAATACACAGGACGTATTAATGCGGATCAACAGATTAAATCCTGGCTGAAAGTAGGTACTAATACAACTTTTACACGTACCGAGAACACGTTGGTTGATGATGGAGTAATGAATCGTGCACGTTGTGCTAATCCGATGTTGGAAATTTCTGATGAGATTGAAACTTTAAATTGGCAAGGTATTTTTGATCAAAATAATTTTAATCCGTTACGATCTTTGAAAGTTGATAATGATTTGGTGTATAATCGTTTGTTGAGTTCTAATTATATTAATATCAATCCTATTGAAGGATTGAACTTGCGTTCTACTTTCTCTATTGATTATGCTCAGAAGCAGCAGAATAAATATACCCCGAATGATATTTATGAGTCGGAACGTTATGGAACACAAGGGGAAGCCAAAGATGATAGAGATACACGTACTGTATGGCAATGGGATAATTCATTGTCTTATGAAGTCTCTTTTGGCAAACATAAGTTGAATGCGATGGTTGGTACCAGTGCTACACGGACTACGTATAATTATATTAATGCTACGGCAACAGGGTTTGGCACTAATTTATTTGGATATCATAGTTTGGGATCTGGTTATAAAAAAGATCAGCGTGGCTTAAGTACAGCTTGGTCCGAGCAAACATTATTATCTTATATCGCTCGTGTTAACTATAACTATGCGGGTAAATATTTATTAACGGCGACTGCGCGTTACGACGGTTCTTCTAAATTTGCTAAAGGAAATCAGTGGGGTATTTTCCCGTCTGTGTCTGCAGCTTGGAATATTACAGAAGAAAAGTTCATGAAAAATCAGACAATTTTTGATCAGTTAAAGTTACGTGCCGGTTTTGGTATTGTTGGTAATCAGAATATTGATGATTTTGCCTATTTATCTTTATATAATGTCAGCTATACGGGTACTTCCGATACAGGTTATACAAATTCTTTTGTTTCCAATGGGCGACGTGGTACTCCGGATATTAGTTGGGAGAAACAAAAACAATGGAATTTAGGAGTAGATATGGCTTTCTTACAGAATAGAGTACGTTTGTCTGTTGATGCTTTCTTGATAAAAAATAAGGATTTGTTAATGAGTCATTCGTTACCTACGACTACTGGTTTCAGTAGTACTATTGAAAATATAGGTGCGATTGAAAACAAAGGTTTGGAATTTGCTTTGAATGCCAATTTGGTAAGAGCTAAAGATTTTGAATGGAATTTTGCAGCTACATTGTCTATGGATAAAAATAAGGTAACTCGATTATATGGTGATAATGATGTTGTATATAATGTAGATAGTGATCGTAATATTCAAAAAGAAGGTAATTTATTCCTTGGTGAGTCTCGTAACACAATTTATATTTGGAAAACAGGTGGAATTGCCCAAGAAATTGATATGGATCGTTTGAATAAAATAAATTGGAATGGATATAATGTGAATCCCGGTGATTTGTATCCATTGGATTATGATAATAATGGACAGATAGATCAAAATGACCGTGTTGTAATTGGTTCCACTGATCCTAAGTTTTATGGCGGTTTTTCTACAGATTTTTCTTGGAAGGGATTGTCTTTAAATGCAGTCTTCAGTTATTCTTATGGGGCTAAAAAATTGAGCCCTTGGTATGAAACTTTGATTGGAAGTACTGGATCTGGAGTCGCATCAACGGATTTGTTGGATCGTTGGACTCCTGAAAATACAGATGCTGAATTTCCACGTGTGTTGGCTGGCTTTGATTATAATCATTATGGTGCAAGTTCTATGGATTTTAGTGTGCAGAAAGCTTCTTTCTTGCGTTTGTCTGCTTTGACATTGGCCTATACTTTCCCGACTAAAGTGATAAATGCTCTGAAACTGACTAACCTGCGTGTTTATGCCACCGGTTCTAATCTTTTTTGTTTAACTAATTATAATGGTTATGATCCGGAAACCGGTGATTGGTATCCTCCTACACGTATGTATACTTTTGGTCTTAATTTGGCTTTTTAATGGAAGGATAGAATAAATAGTCTAATTTTAAAAGAAAACACAACAATGAAAAAGATATATAGATATAGTGCGATATATGCTTTGGCTTTGTCCTTTGCACTGAATACTTCTTCTTGCTCAGACTTTCTGCAAGTAGAACCTACGGGATCTTTGACTGAGGAACAAGTATTTGAAAAAATAGATAATGTAGAACCTTTAGTTCTTGGATTGTATAAGAGTTATAGGGGCTGTAAAGAAGGGCGTAATGGATTGATGCCTTATTTGGGGACAGATGAAACACAGCAGGGTAATTATCAGTTGATTTCTTCAGGAGATCAAGCTGGTATGGATAAATATAATGGACAGTTGAATCCTACATCTACTCAGGTTAGTTCTATTTGGAACAACCGTTGGCCGGCTGTCGTTTCAGCTGCTAAAGCTATATATGCATTGGGTATGACCACTGAAGAACCGGAACGTGCTAAACAGTTGATGGGAGAGGCATGCTTTATTCGTGGTTTATTAATGTTTGAATTAAGTATGTATTGGGGTGAAATCCCTGTGATAGATATGAACCGTACTGATGAATTGGGCTTGGGACGTCAACCTTTAAAAACTGTATGGGAATATATTATTAATGATTTTATTACTGCTACCAATAATTTGCCTGAGTCTTATAATAGTGAACCGCAGCGTGCTACTGTTGGGGCTGCATGGGCTATGTTAGGAAAGGCTTATATGGCAGCTCCGGAAGAGACAGGATTGCGGGATTTTGCCAAGGCTGATGAATGTTTTAAGACTATTATCAATATGGGACGATATGAATTACTAAATGATTATGCTGACTTGTATCGTTATGATAATCCTAATACAAAAGAGTCATTGTTTGAGTTGCAATTTAATAATGTATATCCTGATTGTAATTATTGGGAGTTTGATTGTGGTTCTCGTGCATGTGACTCTTGGTTTGGTCAGGGATGCTCTTTCTCTGGTTACGATTTTCTAGTTCCGACTCCTTTTGCTTATAAGACAGTAGAAGAAGGTGGCATTTGGGAAGATGGAGATTTGCGTAAAGAAGAAGCATTGCGTTATGATTTTACGTATTATACTAATAAATATTCGGAGGATGGTACATTTGAATATGTAACTCCTGATTTGTCAAAGACTCAATGGACGGGAACTACAGATGAATTGGAACCACATATAAAGAAATATGAAGACTATCGTACAGATATTCTTTCAGGGCTTGGCATTAATAATATGTGGAATTCTGGTAAGAACTTTTCAATGATTCGTTATGCTGATGTATTATTATTGCATGCTGAATGTCTGAATGAATTAGGACAGACTTCGGAAGCTGTACAGATCGTAAATAATCAAATTCGTACTCGTGCATGGGGAGGAAACTTGCCAGAAGATAAGAAATGGAATTCGGGAATGAGCAAAGATGAATTCCGTGATAAGGTAATGGATGAACGTTTGCGTGAACTTTGCTTCGAAGGCTGGAGACGTATTGATTTGCTTCGTACTAATAAATTTGTAGAATTGATAAAAGAACGTAACCGTTGGGCAAAAGAATCAGGAACAATTCAAGATTTCCATAAGCGCTATCCTATTCCTGATACTGAAATTAAAACAAATGATGCATTCGGCCCTGAAGACCAGAATCCGGGATATAGCAAATAAATTGTTTCTATCCATATAAATTAGAAGCATCAGGAGGAAACATCTGCTTCCTACCTGATGCTTTTAATTTTTCTGAAATCTGGAATAATATGAAAATAGCACATAAAATAGAAACTTATACCTCTGACGGAGAACCTGTATTACGATTTACTGTGATGAATTCTTCAGGAGTCTATATGGAATTCACGAATTGGGGGGCTCGTTGGATTACAGCTTCAGTACCTGATGTTCAAGGAGCATTGGACAATGTGCTGATTGGTTATGATTCCTTGGCCGGTTATTTGGAAGATTCTTATTATATGGGGGCAACCATCGGCAGATTTGCAAATCGTATAGCCGATGCTTCTTTTACAATAGATAGGAAAACCTTCCATTTGGAGGCTAATGATGGGAATAACACCAATCATGGCGGTTTTTCTGGCTTTCATAACAAGGTGTGGCAGTGGGAAGAATTACCGGATGGCATCCGTTTTAGTCTGTATTCGCCAGACGGAGAAGGAGGTTTTCCGGGAAATATCCGCGTGATAACAGACTATCGTTTCAATGAGGACAATGAACTTTCTGTACGGCATTATGCGGAAACTGACTGTGCTACTTACATCAATATGACAAATCATGCATATTTCAATTTGTGTGGTAAGGGAAAAAAGATAACGGAGCATCGGTTGCATATTCCGGCCGACCGGATATTGGATACTACCCCGGCATTTATTCCTACGGGAAAAAGAATGAATGTTAAAAATACGCCATTTGACTTTACTTCCCTAAAACCAATAGGTACAGACCTGTATGCTGACCATGAGCAATTACTTTGGAATAAAGGATATAATCATTGCTATATATTGAAAGATGAAATATCTGTGGAGATGTTAGAGGCTGCCTCTTTATACGAACCTGTTACAGGACGAAATATGACAGTGATGACAGATTTGCCTGCTGTTCTTTTGTATACAGCGGGATATTATGAACGACCGGATACAGCCGTCTGTTTGGAAACACAGTTTTATCCGGATACTCCTTCTCATTCGGATTTTCCTTCCTGCCTAGTGTTACCGGAGAAAGCTTATGAACATTGTACCTTGTTTCATTTTCAAGTGCAAAAAGAGGAATAGATGATTGATAAATATGAAAAGACTATAATATGAAAAACGTAAAAAAAACATGGGTTGCATTAGCCCTAATGGGATGTATGCAAGTACTGCATGCCCAAACTGTATATTTACATAGCGATAACCCACAGATGAGATGGAAATTAAAGCCTCAGGCTGAAGTCGGAACGGATGTGAAATCACTTTGCGAAAACGGATATAATGTTTCTGCCTGGGTAGATGCTGTTGTGCCTGGAACAGCTTTTAACTCGTATGTAATAGCAGGGCTGGAAAAAGATCCTAACTTTGGTGACAATATTCATCAAGTAAACCGCGACAAATACGACCGTAGCTTTTGGTATCGTACTACATTCCGTGTTCCTGCCGATTTTACAAAAGAATTGATATGGTTGAATTTTAATGGGGTAAACCGTCGTGCGGAAGTCTATCTGAATGGAACGTTATTGGGTAAACTGGATGGGTTTATGCATCGTGGACATTTTAATGTCACTTCACTAGTAAATCGTGATAAAGAAAATGTATTGGCTGTACTTGTCCATATACCTGATACTCCATTGGCTAATCAGGGCAGCCCTACCTATTTGTCTAGTGGTGGATGGGATTGGATGCCTTATGTGCCGGGGTTGAATAGTGGTATAACTGATAAGGTATTTCTTACGAATACGGGAACAGCTACTTTAATTGATCCTTGGATACGTACAAATTTACCTACCCGTGCCAGAGCTGATTTGAGTGTGGCGCTTGATGTCAAGAATAACTCGGTCGAAAAGACGAAGGTATTGGTGCGCGGAACAATTACTCCGGGAAACATTATTTTTCAAAAAGAATTAGAGGTGAATGCCCATACTACTGAACAGGTGAAGTTTGACAAACGTTATTTCCCACAACTGTGTATAGACCAGCCGCGTCTGTGGTGGCCGAATGGATATGGAGACCCCAATCTTTATCATTGTAAGTTCGAGGTGATGGTGGATGGAAAGGTTTCGGAAACGAAAGATGTTTCTTTTGGTATAAAGAAATATTCTTATGATAAAGAAGGTAATACATTCCATGTTTATATTAATGATGTTCCGGTATTTGTCAAAGGGGCGAATTGGGGAATGTCTGAATATATGCTTCGTTGCCGTGGTGCGGAATATGATACCAAAATCCGTCTGCATAAGGAAATGAACTTTAATATGATACGTAATTGGCTCGGTTCTGTTACAGATGATGAATTCTACGAGGCATGTGATAAATATGGCATTATGGTATGGGACGATTTTTGGATAAACTCTAATCCGAATTTGCCTTATGACCTCAATGTGTTCAATAATAATATGATGGAGAAAATCAAACGTGTTCGTAATCACCCTAGTATAGCCGTGTGGTGTGGCGATAATGAGTCCAATCCTCAGCCTCCTTTGGAAGGATGGATGGCGGAAAATATCAGGACTTTTGATGGAGGTGATCGTTATTTTCAAGCAAACTCTCATGCTCAGGGCTTGACCGGTAGTGGTCCGTGGGGAGCATTTGAACCCCGCTTTTATTTTACTAAATATCCTGATGGCTTGGAAGGAGATCCGGCGCGTGGCTGGGGATTCCGTACGGAAATTGGTACAGCTGTAGTTCCTACCTTTGAAAGTTTTAAGAAGTTTATGCCTAAGGAGAACTGGTGGCCTCGTGATGAAATGTGGAACAAACACTATTTTGGCCAAAATGCTTTTAATGCAGCTCCCGATCGTTATGATGCTTCCATAACCAAAGGTTTTGGTAAGCCCGAAGGGATTGAAGATTATTGCCGTAAGGCTCAGCTTGTCAATATTGAGTCTAATAAGGCTATGTATGAGGGTTGGCTGGATCGTATGTGGGAGGATGCATCAGGCATCATGACTTGGATGGGACAGTCGGCATATCCGTCTATGGTTTGGCAAACTTATGATTATTATTATGATTTGACAGGAGCTTTCTGGGGGGCAAAATCAGCTTGTGAACCGGTGCATATTCTTTGGAACCCTGTGACGGACGGTGTGAAGATTGCTAATACCACAGCACGTGATATGGAAGGTTTGACTGCTGAAGTAAAAGTTTACAATATGGATGGGAAATCTGTGGAGGCTTATACCCAATCAGCCATCGTAAACTCTCCTAGCAATTCTACGGTGCAATGTTTTACGATAGGTTTCAATAAAGAGCGTAAAAATCTGTCATTGAATAAGCCGACTTTTGCTTCAAGTACCACTTATGGACAGCCTTCGGATGCTACGGATGGGAAAAAAGATACCCGTTGGGCAGCGGCAAAAGCGGAAAATGAATGGATTTATGTGGATTTGGGCAGTGTACAACCTGTAGGTGGAGTTCGTTTGGATTGGGAGGCGTCTTTTGGTAAGGGGTATAAAATTCAGGTTTCTGATGACGCCAAGACTTGGAAAGAAGTGTATAAAACTGATGAGGGACGTGGAGGAGTCGATGAAATTACTTTCCCTGAAGTCGATGCCCGCTATGTACGTATGTTTGGTATTGAACTAGGTTGGTGGTTTGGTTACTCATTATGGAGCTTTGATGTATTGGGTGGAACACAGCCTAGTGAGGGTTTGAGTGATGTACATTTTATCCGTCTGACGTTGAAAGATAAATCAGGAAAGATCGTATCAGAAAACAATTACTGGCGTGGCAACGACCGTCTGGACTTTACGGCTTTGAATACTTTGCCAAAAGCTGAACTGAAAACTTCTTCCAAGTTAATTCGTAAGAATGGTGAGGCGGAGATACAAGCGGTCATAACACTTCCGAAATCGGCTAAGGGAGTAGCTTTTGCTGTACATGTGCAGGCTGTTTGTACTTCGGATGGCGAACGCATTCTGCCGGCATTGATGAATGACAACTATTTTACGTTGATGCCAGGAGAAACAAAGAATTTGAGCATTACATTTGATGAGAATTTGTTGCAGGGCGACAAATATAAGTTAGTGGTAACTCCTTATAATAACAAATAATTCAGATTAGTATGTGTACTAATAAATTTATTCTGTTCTGTATGGGGATAGTGATGAGTGTATCATCTTCAGCTTGGGCTGGAGATGACACCCCTCTTTATAAAGACAGAACAGCTCCAATAGAGAAGCGTGTAGACGACCTTATGTCTAGAATGACATTGCACGAAAAGGTATTGCAATTGCAGAATCGTGCGTCTGGTCGGTTGGATGAGATTGACCGGATCTTCTTGGGGGAAAGTTATGGGACAACTCATGAAATGAGTATGTCTGCTTATGATTGCGCCGTGATGTATAAAGAATTACAGCATTATATGCGTACTAAGACCCGTTTGGGAATTCCGTTGTTAACTTCTGCTGAGGGCATACAGGGTATTATTCAGAATAATTGTACGCTGTTTCCTCATGCTTTGGCGCAGGGAAGCACTTTCAATCCTGAATTAATACAACAAATGACTGAGGCGGCTGGCGAAGAGGCTAAGGCGATAGGTATTCATCAAATTCTTTCTCCGGTTTTTGACATTGCCCGCGAGTTACGTTGGGGACGTATTGAAGAAACATACGGAGAGGACCCTTATCTGATAGCGGAAATGGGAGTGGCGTTTATTAAAGGGTATCAAAAATACAGAATTACTTGTATGCCCAAGCATTTTGTAGCCCATGGTACTCCGTCTGGAGGCTTGAATTGTGCGGGAGTAAGTGGAGGAGAACGTGAATTGCGTAGTCTCTATCTTTATCCGTTCCGTAAAGCTATAAGGGAAACTTCTCCGTGGGCGGTGATGACTTGCTACAGTGCGTATGATGGAGTGCCGGTTACAGGTTCTTCTTATTATATGACTGATATTCTTCGGGGAGAACTGGGCTTTAAAGGATACGCTTATTCTGACTGGGGTTCGGTGGAGCGTCTGATGACTTTTCATCATGCAGCAGGCAGCCGTGAGGATGCTGCGCGTATGGCATTAATGGCCGGAGTGGACTTGAACATTGATTCGACTTACGAAACATTGGAAAAACAAGTTGAGGAGGGAAGGCTTGATGTTGCATATATAGATCAGGCTGTGCGCAGAATATTGACGGTGAAGTTTGAATTGGGCTTATTTGATGAAACTTATGGTGATCCTAAACTGGTGAAGAAGGTCGTTCGCAATGCTGAAAAGGTGGTATTGGCTAAGAAAGTGGCTGACGAGAGTGCCGTATTATTGGAAAACAGAAATGATATTCTTCCTTTAGACTTGAATAAATACAAGTCTGTTGCAGTGGTGGGGCCTAACAGTAATCAAGCCGTGTTGGGCGATTACGCTTGGACGATGGGGGATACTAAAGAAGCAGTCAGTTTGTTGCAAGGATTGCAGGAAAGTGCAGGTGATAAAATAATGATCCGTCATGCTGAAGGATGTGATTGGTGGAGCCAGGACAAATCACATATTGCCGAAGCTGTGGAAGTTGTCCGTAACAGTGATATAGCTGTGGTGGCGGTAGGTACACGAAGCACTTATCTGGGAAGAAGTCCTAAATATTCTACGGCAGGTGAAGGATTTGATCTTTCCTCATTGGAACTTCCTGGGGTGCAGGAGGAGCTGTTGAAGGAGATAAAGAAAACGGGTAAACCTATGATTGTCGTTCTGATTGCGGGTAAACCGCTTGCTATGCCTTGGGTGAAAGAAAATGCTGATGCAGTGTTGGTGCAATGGTATGCAGGTGAGCAGCAAGGACGTACATTGGCAGATATTTTACTTGGAAAGGTGAATCCGTCGGGTAAGTTGAATGTATCTTTCCCGCGTAGCACAGGTAATACTCCTTGTTTTTATAATCATTTCGTGACAGATCGTGAAGAACCTTTTGACCAGCCGGGTACTCCTGAAGAACCTAAAGGTCATTATATCTTTGATAAACCGGAACCTTTATGGAACTTTGGACATGGAAAAAGTTATACTACGTTTGATTATGTGGATTGTGCACTGAGTGATACGTTATTGGCTGCAAGTGATACATTGAAAGTATCCGTTATGATCAAGAATACGGGTAGGTGCGATGGCAAGGAGGTTGTGCAGCTTTATGTACGTGATAAAGTAAGCACGGTGGCTACTCCCATCCAACAGTTAAAGGCATTTCAAAAAGTTCTGGTCAAGTCGGGCGAAAGTCAATGTGTGGAGCTTTCTTTGCCAATCGCAGAATTAGCTCTGTATAATGCAAAAATGGAGGAAGTGGTAGAACCTGGGGACTTTGAAATTCAGATAGGAGCCGCCTCAGATGATATACGCTTTAAGAAAACAATTACTATAAACAGAAAATAAACGTGCTTGTTTTTTGTTATTTCTTTTCTGATAACAAGAAGGCAAACCATGTGATCGTATTGTTAGTACTGGTATGTATATATTTTCTTGTTAATTTACAACTATTTTATATGAGAAGCATCTTGTTTTTTCTTTCTTTTTTCAGCCTGACGTGTATTTCTTACGCCAAGGTGGTCTTGCCCGCTTATTTTACGGACAATATGGTTCTTCAGCAAAATACGAAGGTTACTTTTCATGGTAAGGCGGCATTGGGCAAAACCTTAAAAGTAACTACAGGCTGGAATAATGAAGTGTATGTGACTCCGGTGAATAAGGATGGTTATTGGACTTTGTCTGTGCCTACTCCTGCTGCAGGAGGGCCTTATACGTTGACATTTACGGATGGTAAGAAATTGCAATTAAAAAATGTAATGGTGGGAGAGGTATGGTTTTGTTCCGGCCAGTCTAATATGGAGATGCCTGTTGCGGGTTGGGGGAAAGTCATGAATTATGAGCAGGAGATAGCGGAGGCGAATTATCCTTCTATCCGTTTGTTCCAAGTGAAGAAAAATACTTCAGTAACTCCGTTGAGTGATGTGGAGGCTACGATGGGAGGATGGCAGGAATGTTCTTCCGCCACAATTCCTGAATTCTCTTCGCTCGCTTATTTTTATGCCCGTTCATTATGGAAGGAGTTAAATGTTCCTGTAGGAGTGATTGACTGTACATGGGGAGGAACACCTGCTGAAGCGTGGACCAGCTATGAAACATTGAAACAGGTACTGGGCTTTCATGAGGAGTTGGCTAAGATGGAACAATTGGATTTTGACCCTGTTCGTATGGAAAAGGCCTATAATCAAGAGCGCTCCGAGTGGCAATCTCTTTTTTCTAAGGAAGACAAGGGAATGGAGGAAGATAAGCCTTGCTGGATTGCACCGGACTTGTCAGAAGAACAATGGCAGGATATGTGTCTTCCCGGTTACTGGGAAAGGAATGGATTGAAAAATTTTGATGGAGTAGTATGGTTCCGTCGTAGTCTTGAAATTCCGGCAGAATGGATTGGCAAACCGTTAAAACTAAATTTAGGGATGATTGATGATGAAGATATTACTTATTTTAATGGGGTGGAGATTGCCCGAGGGGCAGGCTATATGACACCGCGTACTTATACCATTCCTGCAAAATTAGTGAAGGCTGGTAAGGCGGTTCTTGCTGTTCGTGTTTCTGATTTTGGTGGAGAGGGCGGTATTCATGGCAAGGCGGAGGAACTTTATGTAGAAGCTGATGGAAAGCGGATCAGTTTGGCAGGAGATTGGAAATATCGTATCGGACTTTCTTTAAAAGGGTTTCCACCCGCACCGGTTTCTCCCATTCAAAGTTCCAGTTACCCTACGGTGCTGTTCAATGCGATGGTCAAACCATGGACTGCTTTTCCCATTAAAGGAGTAATATGGTATCAAGGTGAAGCTAATGTAGGTCGTTCGGAACAATATGAAGATTTGTTTCCTGCTCTCATTACGGATTGGCGCCGGCAATGGCGAAGTGATTTCCCCTTTTATTTTGTACAATTGGCTAATTTTATGGAATCCAAGGAAATACAGCCGGATTCCGAATGGGCGGCTTTGCGTGAAGCACAAACTAAAGCATTAAAACTTGACCAAGTTGGTATGGCTGTGACCATTGATATTGGTTTGGCTGATGACATTCATCCTAAGAATAAGCAAGAGGTGGGACGCCGTTTGGCCTTGGTTGCCCTGGTCGGTAGTTATGGAAAAAATGTTTCCGGTTCGGCTCCTGTATTCCGGAATTATAGAATCAAAGGGGATAAAATGGAATTGGATTTCGGACAAAAGCAAGATGGATTTCAGATTAAAGGTACAACTTTAAAAGGCTTTACCATTGCAGGGCCGGACCGTGTGTTTTATCCGGCAGAGGCGATGGTCCAGAATGGGAAAATTATAGTTTTTTCTCCTGAAGTTTCTATCCCTCTTGCTGCACGTTATGGCTGGGCGGATAATCCGGATTGTAATTTGTACGGAGAGAACGGCCTCCCGGTTGCTCCTTTCCGGACCGACTGTTGGTAGAGGGCGTAAGTCTTAACCTTTTTTCTTCTCTTTGTAAGCTGATGGAGGCACTCCCATCGTCTTAGTGAATAACCGGGAGAAATAAAGAGAATCCTCATAGCCTACCAAGGGACTTATTTGGTTAATTTTCAGGTTGGTAAAATCCAGGTAATGACAGGCTTCCTGTATTCTGAGATAGGTAAGATATCGAAGAGGAGAGGAGCCTGTCTTTTCTTCAAACAGATTAGAGAAATAGGAAACCGAGAGGTTTACTTCCGCAGCGATATCTGCCAGACGAATGGTCTTGCTCAAATTTTCTTGCATGAAATGAATCGCTATTTGCACTACATCTTTGTTTCTGTAACTATTGCGCATAGAGCCACAATCCCGATATTCGCCAATAAATTTCATGGAACCTAAAAAATGGAAGAGACTAGTAGTGGCATAAAGCATATAATTTTTGCTATATCCGAAACTGATGGACGAGTAGATTTCTTCGAAGAGTACTAATCTTTCTTTGATTCGTGAATCCTCTTGTGGAGTGATGCTTTTCGGACGGTCAAAACCGGCACTGAAAAATGCAGCTTTTGTTCCATTGAAATGGATCCAGTAAATAGTCCAGGGATTTTCCTCATTACTGCCATAAGCGTGTGCTTGGTGTTCGGGTAGAATGAAAAATTGGTTGGCGGTAACTGCATATTGATGTTTGTCTAACTCGAACCACCCTTCTCCTTCCATACAATAAATGAGGATAAACTCGGTTACTTCCTCGGTGTCGCGTTTCCGGTAATGAAAATAGGCATGAGGATAATATCCTATATCTGTGATGTAAAGTTCACTGCCTAACGGATCTTGCTTTAATTCTTCAATCAGAAAAGCAGGAAGTACGATAGCGCGTTCTCCTTTAAATCCATCTTTAATTCGTGGCATATATCCATGTATTAGAATTGGATAACAAAGATAGCATATTTCCTTGATTTTACCTACAATACAGGCTTGATTTCGATGATTTTGAGGGTATAAGCGTCAAAATTCTTATTTTATGGCGCATTTGAGTAGGGATTTTTGAGCTTCTCTCTCTATTTTTGCACTATAATTTTAATCGATGAATAATACCATGAAAGAAAGATTGCTCTTCTTGATATGTTTTTTATGCATATCATTTATGTTAAAGGCGGCGGATAAGCCAGTAATTAAAATTAGTACAGAAAATGTAGACCTTATTTACCGGGTTGGTGATAATGGACGTCTATATCAAAGTTATTTGGGAAAGAGGTTGAATCATGCTACAGATATTGCCCACTTGCCGCAGGGCAGCGAAGCATATCTGACTCATGGCATGGAAGATTATTTTGAACCGGCTATTCATATAGTGCATAATGACGGCAATCCTTCTACTTTGTTAAAATATGTATCTCATACTCGGAATCAAGTGTCGCCGGGGGTAGATGAAGTAGTGATTACTATGCAGGATGATAAATATCCTGTAACTGTAAAACTTCATTATGTGGCTTACCAGAAAGAAAATCTAATAAAGACTTTCACTGAAATCAGTCATCGGGAAAAGAAACCTGTGCAGCTTCATAAGTACGCGTCTTCCATGTTGCACTTGAATCGTGCCAACTATTTCCTGACTGAATTCTCGGGAGACTGGGCCAGTGAGGCGCATGTGAAGGAACAGCCTTTGGAATTTGGTAAAAAAACGATTGATACCAAGTTGGGAGCACGTGCCAATATGTTCTGCTCTCCTTTCTTCCAACTTGCATTGGACGGAAAGTCAGAAGAGAACCAAGGTGAAGTGTTGGTCGGAACATTAGGATGGACAGGTAATTTCAGTTTTGTATTCGAAGTAGATAATAAGAACGAACTGCGTGTTATTTCGGGTATTAATCCGTATGCTTCGGAATATAGTCTGAAACCGAATGAAATCTTCCGTACTCCCGATTTTTATTTTACTTACAGTTTTACAGGTAAAGGACAGGCTAGCCGTAATTTCCATGATTGGGCCCGTAAGTATCAGGTAAAGGATGGGAACCAGACTCGTATGACTTTGTTGAATAATTGGGAAGCCACCTATTTTGATTTTGATGAAGCGAAATTGGTGAAGTTGATGGATGATGCAGTAGAACTGGGTGTGGATATGTTTTTGTTGGATGATGGTTGGTTTGCCAACAAGTATCCGCGCAGTGGTGATCATCAAGGGTTAGGTGACTGGGATGAAACGGCTGACAAGCTTCCTCATGGCATTGGTTATCTGACGGAAGCCGCCAAGAAAAAAGGTATAAAGTTCGGTATCTGGATTGAACCGGAAATGGTGAATCCTAAGAGTGAGTTGTATGAAAAGCATAAAGACTGGGTGATTCATCTTCCGAACCGTGACGAGTATTATTTCCGTAACCAGTTGGTTCTGGATTTGAGTAATCCGAAAGTACAGGATTATGTGTTCGGAGTTGTGGACAATTTGATGACAAAATATCCTGATATCGCTTTCTTCAAATGGGATTGCAATAGCCCTATTACAAATATTTACTCTGTTTATTTGAAAGACAAGCAGTCACATTTATATATTGATTATGTGCGTGGCTTATATAATGTATTGGAACGTGTGAAAGCAAAATATCCTGATCTGCCGATGATGCTTTGTTCCGGTGGCGGTGGGCGTTCGGATTATGAGGCTTTGAGCTATTTTACAGAATTCTGGCCTAGTGATAATACCGATCCTATTGAACGTTTATTTATTCAGTGGGGATTTTCACAGGTGTTCCCAGCCAAGACAATGTGCGCTCATGTTACCACATGGAATAAGAATAGCAGTGTGAAATTCCGTACGGATGTGGCTATGATGTGCAAACTCGGTTTTGATATAAAATTAGCGGATATGAGTAAGGATGATGAAACTTATTGCCGTACTGCTGTACAGAATTATAACCGTTTGAAACCGGTCGTTCTGGAAGGCGATATGTACCGTTTGGTATCTCCTTATGGCAGTAATCATACCTCTACTATGTATGTGGGCAAAGATAAGGATAAAGCAGTTGTATTTGCTTTCGATATTCATCCCCGTTATGCGGAAAAAACATTGCCGGTGCGTTTGCAGGGGCTTGATGCAGACAAAATGTATCGTGTGAAAGAAATCAACTTGATGCCCGGAGCCAATTCTTCTTTATCAGGCAATGGTGAGGTTTTCTCTGGAGAATTCTTGATGAATGTAGGATTGAATCTATTTACTACACAGCAACTCAACAGTCGTGTAATTGAAGTAGTAGCTGAATGATTAGGGATTGATTGTATATAATTTAGTGTATTGCCTTCATTATTTGTTTTTATGAATGATGAAGGCAATTTTCTTTTCTATAGATGAATGATATTTGATCGGTTTGATTATGAATCATAGAAGATGCCGTGACACATGATAGATCTTCAGGTGTCATCGTTATATATGTTACACTTGTAAGATATATAATCTTTCGGGTTTAGGTTCTATATCAGAGCGGACTGTTACTTGTTAAGAAAAAACATTCATAGCCTCCGGAGGTTGGAACAGGGGACTAACAAGTTTGTTCAAGCGGGGCTGTTGCAGGGGGCGGGTTTTATATCTTGGGGGAGGTATATATTTATATATAGGCTCCTTCACATCCAATTTCCCTTCCGTACCAGAATATTTTTTACTCAGAAGACAGATCTGACCTTCTGAATTACATTAACCTGCGCACATCTACAATAATCAACTTTTTCTTGAACAGTCTGTCGTATCTTCATGTCCATAAATAAAATGAAAAAGGAAAATACTGAAGTTTTAACTCTGGATCATGGTAGTCCGCTTTTTACCGTTATTGGACGATGATTAACGAATGTAGCCGTACCGATAAAGAATTCCTCGTAAATAGGACGGAAACCAAAGCATATGAGATGGGTTTGTTTCTTTCGACGAAATCAAAGGCCGGTCATGATTGCGTTCCATCATGGTAATGATATTCTTTGTATATACTTTGTTTATAGATGTTGAATTGATGTCTTTATGTGTGATATTTGTCTTCTTGTGTAAGATATTTTAAAAATCAAAAACAAAACGAACCGTTTTTTTTGAGAAATCTAACAAGAGATACCCACATTTGTACTATCTTTGTAATAAGTTGGTCTTTTAAGAAAACTTGGGAAAAGCATTTATTATGAATCAATATCCGGATTTTGACCAAAAGTTATATGACGATCTTCGCCGTGGTAAAGAGTATGCCTTTGCTGCTGTCTTTGACCGTTACCATCGGTTATTGTACACCATAGCCTATCGTTTTTTGAAATCGGAAGAAGAGGCGGAGGACGCAGTTCAGTATCTTTTTATGAAATTGTGGGAGCAGAGGGAAACTTTTAGTTTTGAGTCGGGTATTCGCAGTTTGTTATTTACTATCTTGAAGAATTATATACTGAATGAATTGAGGCATCGCAATCTGGTATTTGAGAAGTTGTATGAAATGGCCCAACAGGTGAATGATGAGGACGAAGATGCTTTTTTAACCCGGTTTGAACATGGTGAACTAAGAAAATCCTTGCGGGTTGCCATTGACAAACTTCCTCCTCAGAAACAAAAAATCTGCTTGCTGAAAATAGAATATGGGTTATCCAATCAAGAGATTGCCGACAGGATGGGCATAACTGTTCCTACAGTGAAATCTCATTACACACAGGCTATAAAGGCGCTTCGTAATGCGATTGAATCTTTGATTATGTGGTTTCCTGTAATATGGATTTATTTAATAGACTGAAATGCACTCATACTTTTATCGGAGTAGGGTGTTATTATAAATATACGAAAAAAATAGATTATGAAGATAGATGAATCGGTGATAGATAAAGTACTTGACAACAAAGCTGCTCCTGGAGAAGCTCGGAAAGTTGCCGGTTGGTTCGTTACGGAAGAAGGGCGTAAGTATTTGTCTGGGCGATTGGACCGTGAGATGGAAGAGCTTGCAGAAGAGATGCCGGAAGATGTTAGACTTCCTTCTATTTCCGGCATGAAGATGAAACAGCGGTTTATGAGTGAGATAAAACGTGAGCGTGGAAGGAGATCGGTCGGCCGTAAGTGGATGTGGGTGGCGGCTGTATTGTTACCATTTGTTCTCTTAAGCGTTTCTTTGTTGTTTTTGGTGAACCGGACGGGGATTTTCTCTGAAACGGAATATGCTGAAATAAGTGTTCCTTATGGTGAACAGATGCGGGTAATTTTGCAGGATGGCAGTATTGTACACTTGAACTCGGATTCCCGTTTGAGGTATCCCAAGCAATTTGGATTGTTCAATCGTACGGTGGAGCTTTGGGGAGAAGGGTATTTTAATGTTGCCAGAGATGAAAACCGTCCCTTTAAGGTGGATTTGCAAGGGGTGGAAGTGAGAGTGACCGGGACCAGATTTAATGTAAAAGCATATGCTGCCGAACCCAATATTTGGGTAACTTTGGATGAAGGAGGAATTCTTTTCAGGGATCATAATGCGAAAGAGTACAGGCTTGTTCCGGGGGAGAGTGCGGAATATAATCGTCAGTCGGGGAAATGCCTGATTTCCCGCCCGGATAATATGGAGCAGATTTCGGCATGGCGTTCCAACAGCCTTAATTTTTATCTGACTCCGCTTAATGAGATTATAAAGGTGATGGAAAGGCATTATGACGTTCATTTTATTGTGAAAGATTCTACGGTACTGAAGAACAGGTTTACTTTGTCAACAGGAAAAGTAAACGCGTCGGATGTACTCTATGATTTGGAAACTGTTTCTAATATCTGTTTTACGGAGGTGGAAGACGGTCTGTTTGAAGTAGGCACCAAATAATGGGAACTATAAAGGTAAATGTGGAATAGATGTGAGTGAATACACTTGCATCTATTTTTTTTTGAGAAAACGAAAAAAAGGACTCATACCTTTTTCTGGATGATGTGTTAGCCTATATAAGAAATTCTTTTGTTTCAAACTAATACTATTGATGAAAATGAAAGCAAGAACCAAAATGAAGACATTACTGCTGTTGGGAGTCCTTTTATTTGGCTTTACTGTTTCAGCACAGTCGCAAAAAGTCTCTTTAGATTTTAAGAATGAGAGGGTGGAAAAAGTTCTGGCATCTATTAAAAGCCAGACCGGTATGAGCTTGGTTTTCAGTGACCAGTTGGTCGATGTGAATCGTAAGGTAACCATGCAACTCAAAGATGTCACACTGAAGGAGGCATTGACAAGACTTCTTTCAGGAATTAATCTTACTTTTGAAATCAGGAACAACAAAATCTATTTTATTGAGAAGAAAGCTGTCTCGCAACCCGGTTCTAGAAAGAAAAGAGTGACGGGAGTGGTGAAAGATGTAATGGGAGAACCTCTGATTGGTGCTAATGTTGTGGAAAAAGGCAGAAGTACCAATGGGGTTATCACCGACTTTAATGGGAAGTTTACGTTGGAAGTGGACGAATCTGCTTCGTTGGTTGTGAGCTATATAGGATATTTGGCACAAGATATTCCGACAAAAGGGAAAGGGGATTTTCATATTATATTGAAAGAGGATACCAATACGTTGGACGAAGTGGTCGTTACCGGATATGGAGATTTTAAGAAGGCAACTTATACTGGATCTGCTTCTGTTCTGACTACAGAAAAGCTGGAGGCTTTACCTGTTGTCTCCGTGGGGCAGATGATTGAATCGAATATACCGGGCATCAGTGTGGTTGCCGGTACTTCTTCGCAGCCCGGTGCGAAAACAACTTTACGGGTACGGGGAGTTGCTTCCATGAATGCTTCTACCGAACCTTTGTATGTATTGGACGGAGTACCTATCCCATCTTATGACTTGAGTAACTTTACCAGTATGTCCGAAGCGGGAGGAATGGGATTCATTGAAACGCTGAATCCGGCGGATATTGAGAGTATCACCGTTTTGAAAGATGCGGCATCTGCTTCATTGTATGGTGCGAAAGGTGCTAATGGAGTCGTGCTTATCACTACTAAAAAAGGAAAGGAAGGCAAGCTTCGTGTCAATATGGCGGCGAAATACGGAATCACAGATTTCGCTTATACATATCGTCCGTTAATGGGAGGCGAGGAAAGAAGGGAATTAATTCATGAAGGATTGGTTAATTTTCAACTGGATAAGGGAGTAAGCGAACAAGAGGCACAGCAGTATGCGGATGCGAATATAGACCAGTATGCCAAACGCTTGCCTCAAGGATATTCGGACTGGGAGAGTGCTTTATTTAAGACAGGTTATCAACAGGATTATAACCTGTCTGCCAGTGCTGGCAACCAAAATTCCAGTTTTATCGGTTCTTTGGGATATACTAAACAGACGGGTGTTTCCCTGAATTCAGAAATGGAGCGCTTTACGGGGCGTGTGGATGCAAGTAACAAGTATAAAAAGGTGGAATTTGGAATGAACGCTTCTTTTTCGTGGACAAAGAACGTTCATTTACCCGAAGGTAAATTTTATGGAAGTGCCATTTATGCATCAAAAGTGAATCTGACGCCTTCTACTCCCATTTACAATGAGGATGGGACCTATGCCAGCGGGTATCGTGAAAACAATGGGTATAATCCGATATTGGAGGCTGAGGTGAATGATTATTACGCTCGGACGGTACGTGCTATGGGTACGGCTAAAATAGCTTATAATGTTTGGGATAACTTGAAGGTATCCAGTGTGTTTACGGTAGATTATTCGTTGACAAAGGACTTTTTCTTTCAGTCTCCGGATGGACGTGATGGAGCAACTTATCAAGGACGGGGACGTATGCAGATGACTGACCGTATACGTTATACTTCACAGAACAATTTAACTTACTCCAAAACTTTCGGCAAGCATTCTGTCAGTGCGGTCACGGCTTTCGAGGTGATGAAGTATGATTATGAGGATTTGTATGCTGCAAAGAAAACTTACGGGCAGGATATAAACACTTCTTTAGGAAATGCGGCCGATCCGATAGATGCTGACCAGAAATTGCAGGAAGATGCATTAATGTCCTATGTGGCCAGTGTGAACTATTCTTATGATGATAAATATTATGCCAGTTTCAGTTTTCGCAGGGATGGCTCATCCCGCTTGTCTCCCGATACTCGTTGGGGTAATTTCTGGTCTTTGTCCGCTTCATGGAGACTTTCTCAGGAAAGGTTCATGCAGCCGTTGAAATCAGTATTAAGTGATTTAAAACTTCGTGCTTCCTATGGGGTGAATGGAAATCTCCCTTCTTCATATTATGGTTATCAGAGTACTTATACCACGGGGGCGTTTTATAGTGGGAAACCTTCTCCGTGGGAAAGTACATTGGGGAATGAGGAACTCACCTGGGAGAAGAATTATGCACTGAATTTGGGACTGGATATCGGCTTGTTCAGTCGTGTGAATGTTTCTTTGGATTGGTACACGCGTACAACGAAAGACCTGTTGATGAGCAAGCAATTGAATTCCATCAGCGGATTTTCTTCTCTGCTGACCAATGTGGGGCAGATGCGGAATACCGGTGTGGAACTTGAAGTTCGTTCCAATAACATCAAGACGAAAGATTTCAGCTGGACTACCGCCTTCAATTTGAGCCATAATAAAAATAAGATTCTGAAACTGGCAGATCTGCCTTGGTTTGTGGATGGCAGGTATGTACGTAAGGAAGGTTATCCATTTAATACTATTTATCTGCGTGAGTATGCGGGGGTGGATCCTGAGACCGGAAGTGCCTTGTATTATGATAACCAACAGGATGAGAATGGCAATTATACAAAAAATAAAGTGACCGATCCGGGGCAGGCAAGTCCTATTCCGTTGAAAGATATTACGCCTACTATATCGGGAGGTTTTATGAATACCTTTAATTATAAATTCATTGACCTGTCATTCAATCTATCTTATAGTTTCGGTGGTTATTCGTATGATAATGCATCCTACATTCTGCAAGATGATGGTTATTCAGTGATAAGCAATAAAAGTACCGAGCAACGCCGCCGTTGGCAGAAACCGGGTGATATAACGGATGTTCCCCGTTTTGTATATGGGAATAAAAAGGGGGGTAACTATAATTCTTCACGTGCCATCCATTCTACGGATCATATTCGTCTGAAAAGTCTGATATTGGGATTGAATGCTCCTAAAGCATGGTTGCAGAAATTAGGAATAGGGAATGCCCGTATTTATTTCTCGGGTACGAATTTGTTGACATGGGCTGCATACGACCAATATGATCCTGAAATGAGTGGGGTGGTAGGATTCTACACGCCTCCGTTGAAAACTTATGCTTTCGGACTGGAACTTAAATTTTAATCATCAATTACACTAAAAAACAGAACCATTATGAAGAAAATACTTTTTATTTTAGGATTCGTTTCACTGCTCGTTGCTGGTTGTAGTGATTTCTTCGATACAGCTCCCAGCAATAAAATTCCTACTACGATGGCTTTCCGTACAGTAACCGATGTGGATAATGCGGTGAACGGATTGTATGATCTGATGTCGGGCTCCGGATATTACGGGGCTGCTATGTTTGCCTATGGAGACATGAAAGGAGATGATATGCAGAGTTCTGAGGAAAGTGGGGTATGCAATACATGCTATATGTTCAATCATCGTCCTAATAGTTTGAATGCCGGTTCATTGTGGGGACGACCTTTTTATATTCTTCGTGAGGCATGGAATATTCTGAATGCTATTGCCGAAGGAAAAATTGAAAGCGGGGATGAAAAGAAGTTGAATGCTTTGAAAGGCGAGACGATGGCGGTGATTGCGCTTTGCCAGTTTGATCTGACTCGTTGCTTTGGCTATCCTTATACAAAAGATAAAGGTGCGTCACTGGGTGCTCCGTTGATAGACCATTTGGTGGGAACCTATGAGAATCCTCCCCGTTCTACTGTTGCTCAGGCTTATGATTTTATTATAGAAACGTTGGAAGAGGCGGTTACATTGATGTCCGAAGAGAAAAATAACGGACGTATGAATAAGTATGCGGCTCGTGCATTGCTGGCTCGTATCTACTTGTATCATGACGATAACCGGAAAGCATTTGATTTGGCGGACCAACTGATTAAGGATGCGGATACATCGGGAAGTTATGCACTTTATCCGCATGAGAAGTATGTGGCTGCCTGGTCGGTAGAAGCCAAGTTTGGTTCAGAATCGTTTTTTGAGATAGCCAATAGTGTGGATGATACTCCAGGACGGGATTCATGGGGATATTTATTGAATTGGTATGGCTATCAGAAGGGGTTTGTCACTCAGAAATATGCGGAGCAAATGCTGGCTGATCCCGGAGATGTGCGCGGGCAGTTGCTGGAGGAGAATAAATATGCGGGGAAAACGGTATGGTGGTTGTACAAACTGAGAGGGACGGACCTGAAGACTGCACCGCTGGAATGTAACAATGTGGTACTTCGTCTGTCCGAGGTGTACCTGATTGCCGCTGAGGCTGGTTGTAAGTTGGGCGGTGATGCTGCGGTTCAGGGACTTGGTTATTTGAATGAGATTGTGAAGCGGGGCAATCCCGATAACGAAGTGACAATGGCTGACTATACCTTGGACCGTGTGTTGGATGAGCGAAGTAAGGAGCTGGTAGGTGAAGGACATCGTTTCTTTGATTTGCTGCGCAATGGCAAGACTATTGTCCGTAAAGGAGGATATCATCTTCCCAGTGTGGACGAAGAGGTGGATTGGGATTTTTACAAGTGTGTGCTGCCGATACCTGAAGACCAGTTTATCTTTAGTCCTGAGATGGAACAGAATCCGGGATATCCCAAGAATTGACATGCTATTAATCATTATTTAAATATATACGTATGAAAAACAGAATAGTAATATTTGTGGTATTTGTGTGTTGCTTATGGACTATGCCGGGAATAGTACGGGCGCAGTTGTCTGTTCATCAGTTTGACCAGTTAATGAAAAAGATTGATGATGTCCTGTGGTACGAGAAAGTGGGTGATATTGCCCATGTAGATAAGGTGATATTATGTGGACCACCGCGTTGGAAGGAGTCCAATCCCACTTCGATGAGTGCTGGTAACGAACTTAAATTCAGAGCATACATTTTTATTCCCAAAAGTGTGAAGGAAAACAAGAAATATCCGTTGATCGTATTTCCTCACAGTGGGGTACATGCCGATATGGACACCTATTATGCCCATATCATCCGTGAGCTGATAGCGCAGGAATACATCGTGGTGGCAGCGGACTACCGGGGAAGCACCGGATACGGAGCGGGAACATACAATAATATAGATTATGGTGGATTGGAAAACGAAGACGTGTACATCAGCCGTAACTATATGGTGGATAATTTCGATATTGTGGATGGTAGTCGTGTGGGTATCATGGGATGGAGTCATGGTGGTATGATTACACTGATGAACCTTTTCAATTATCCGGGACAATATAAATGTGGTTTTGCAGGCGTTCCGGTTTCGGATGTAATCATGCGTATGGGATATGCCAGCGACAGTTATCGCAAAATCTTCTCGGCCAAGAATCATATCGGGCAGACTGCCAAGGACAATATTGCGGAATACAAACGGCGCTCTCCTGTGTGGCATGCGGAGAAGTTGAAAGATCCGTTACTTATCTATACTAATACCAGTGATGATGATGTGAATGTAGTCGAGGTGGAATCAATGATCCGTGCCTTGAAAGCAGAAGGCAAAAAATTTGAATATAAGATATTTGAGCGTGCTCCCGGTGCGCATAGTTTTGATCGGTTAGATACTTATGAGTCAAGCAAGATTCGTCTGGACATTTATAAGTTCATGGGGCGTTACCTGAAGCCCAATAAACCATTCGGTTCAGTGAAAGAATTGCGTAAAGCAGCTTATAAGTTCTGATAATTAACTTGGTGACAGGATAATGGAGGGCTGGTTGCTTCATGTAATGGGGCAACCGGCCTTTTTATGACTCTTCGGATGGATAAAAATGAGTGAATATTCATCTTGTATAAAAGATAAGTGGAAATATGGATAAAGTGTACGGATAATAAGTGATAATTAAACTTTTTGAATAGCTTGGCGGCTTGTTAGCTTTTAGAACGTAGTTATACATTGGTAATGAGAAATAGATCATGAAAAACACACGCTTATTATTTGTTATTTGGATGTTGTTCTTGGTTTTACCTCAGGGGTATTCACAAGAGAAAAAGGAAGATTCATCCGTATTGGGGCAAGTGAACGGCTTTTTGAGTAAACATGTGAAGCTGACTGCCTACGGTCAGTTCGGTTATAGCTATACGGACAGGAAAGACTTGGATGTGAGTCAGGCGGACAATCAGTTTTTTGGAAGGCTGGGGATGCTGATCCTTTCGGGAGATATCACGGATAAACTGTCGTGGATGGTTCAGTATGAACTGTTTACTTCACAGCTGCTGAAACTCTATGCTTGTTACAAACCGTATTCTTTTTTTCAGGTCAAGATAGGTCGGATGAAGACCTGTTTTACATTAGAGAACCAGATGTCACCTTCGGTTTATGAAACGGTAAACTTCAGTCGTGTCATTGAGCGTCTGGCAGGTTTCAGTGGAGATGTATGTGGGAACCAGGGTGGCCGTGATATGGGTTTGCAGGTGGGTGGTGAGTTGTTCAAGACCTCTGTCGACGATTATTTTCTGGAATATCGGGTAGGTGTATACAATGGTTCCGGACTCAGCATGAAAGATCATAATGATGCAAAGGATTTTGCCGCATGGTTCACTGTGCAGCCTGTCAAAGGATTGAAGATGGGTGCGTCTGCCTATATCGGAAAATTGAATGATGATTATACGGTGGTAAATGATGAAACGGGGGAAGAAACCATTTATAATACAAATATGAAACGTAACCGCATGGCGCTGAGTACCTGTTATCAGACCCATCGGTTGACTTGCAGGGGGGGGGAATATTTGTGGGGAAAAGATGGTAGTATCAACCGCAGAGTTTTTTATGCTTTAGGATATTGGTTTGCCATTCCCTCCCGATTGGCGGTTGTGGCAAAATTGGAACGCTATGAAGCTGATACGGCAGTTTCTGATTCAGAAATGATTTATACAGTGGGAGGCGCTTATTATATAACGCCGAAAACGCGTATCATGCTGAATTATGCGCATTTTAGTTATGAAAAGAGTGTTTCTGTCAATGAACTTTGGGCGATGTCTCAAATAGGTTTCTGATAGTACAATATGCAATGTTTGTATTGTGTCTTTTTATACCTTGTCGTGTTTTATAGGTTGCTCAAAGTCATAAAGACTTTGGATGTTAGGTCTTTTTCTATATTTTTTCTTCACTATTTCTGAAAGTAAATATTGAATCTTTTGACTGAAATAGTGAGAGCGTGAAGCAGAACTTGGCACAAGATTTCACAGAACTTGGTGCAGGATCCGGCAGAACTTGTATCAAGATTCCAGATACTATGGTAGGGAAAAATACAGCTTTTTGAAACCGGACAAGGATCCTTGGACAACCTTTCCCCATAATTATCGGGTAAGTCTTCATCTCTACTATTTGTCTACTGCCCTGTAAACGAGGGCTTAAAGCATAAAAAAAGCAGTTACATTTTACTGTAACTGCTTTAAAGTGAAAAACTTACTTTGGTGGTGCCACCAGGAATCGAACCTTTTGATTTGGTTTATTCTAATTCCTTGAGTAACTGCACATTTATTATTTTATCTTTTATGAAAGCCATTGAATTAGCATCATACTAAATTCATTGTTTTTCTTTATCAATTCAACAATCGTTATCTCTTTGACGATGCAAAGATAAGTAAGAAGTTCGATTTCTGCAAGTATGTGCGTATCTTTTTTCTTGATGTAATTTCTGATTAAATAAAATAGAATTTTGTAATTGATTATGAATCAGGATTGTTCGTTTTCAACGTTAATTTGAATTTATTTTTTTAATGGTAGAAATTTGTGAAAATAGTACTATTGATATTTAGCTGATATAGCTTGTTAAGTAAACTTCCGAGTATGACTTGCATTCATGATTTTTTTTAATACTGATGTATTTCTGTCTTCCCCCCCTCAGCCCGTCCGAGAATCTTGCACGTGCTTGCTTATAATATTCTTTTTAGGCACGGATTACGCAGAATATACGGATTCTTCTTTATTCTTTCCGCGGAATCTGCGGAATTTGCGCCTAAAAGAAAGCAGCCGCAGAGTTTTCGGACAATCTCCCCTTTTTTTCTAAGACCAAATCCATTAACGAATATTCATTTACTAAAGAGGTTGTTACTGTATTCTTAATGTTAGTATTAATAGAGTTAGAAGCTTTGTTTATGTAATTATATAAATTAGTACTTGGAACACTGTCATATTTTCAAATCCTCCAATAAGAAGATTTGATGGTGAACAGGTTTCTATGTGAATATTTTACTGAATTATTGTTTAAAGTAAGGAGGCTTGTTTCCTTTCTAATAAAGATAAAAAATGCGACTTTTTAGTATCTTCCATACGGTTATTTGAGTGAGCTTGTTGTAGCTTTTGACTACAGTTTCTAATTTCAGATATTTTCATGCGGAAAAAACTCTGCCTTCTCCATTGGCTAACAAAAAAGTATAAGTATATCTTACCCGAGCAACCATTACCACCGTTCTTGGGAATCGCAGATGAAAGCATATTATAAAAGGGTAATAGTGGAGGGGGAACATAAGGCATCTGCAATAAATGCCGTAAGAGCCAAAATCATAGCAAGGTCTTTTGCTGTGATACGAAGGCAACCTCCATTTGTAACATTGCTAGCATAATAAAAGGGGGTTAATTTCAAAAACATTTTAGATTTAGGAGACAGCTATGCACTTCAGATGAATTGTTGTGTACATAATACGAACTTACCCAAGAATACGAAAATATTCGTAAACCTGAGTGTGATTTTATAGATGTTGTTTGGAGAGGACTTAGAATTCATCCCCTTTATATTTATAATACTTCGTTAAAATTACAGTTAATCCGTTGAAAACAAATGAGTTAGTAAATAATATTTAGTATAATAAAATAGGCCAAGTGGCTGATTTTCATTATCTTTAATGGTATCCTACCACACATTAAAGCAATGAACAAAACAGCACTTGACCAATATGAGGAAATCGTAACCGATGCTTTGAAAAGTTGTTCAGCGAAGTTACGCAAAAGTTTTAAAACTGCATTCATTCAACTCATGATTTTGTATATGGTACTACCAAGAAAGATTAATTTCACCCAAATGGGACGTTACTCAGACAGCTCGGAACAATGCTTCCGGCAGTTGTTTGAACATGAGTTTGACTGGATGCAGTTCAATCTCTTCCTTATGCGGCAGCGATTTGGTGAAAGTGTTAGAAAAGCCATTGCCATAGACGCAAGCCACATTTCAAAGTCGGGAAAGAAGACTCCTTATATCGGTAAGTTCTGGTCGGGATGCGCTTCTGCGATGAAACGAGGATTGGAAATTCTCGGTATCGCCATTATTAACATTGATAGCCGGGACTGTATGATGCTACGTGCAGAACAGACGCCGAGCAAGGCGTATCTGGAAAAGCAAGGCGAAAATTACAATCTAGTGGACTGGTATCTTGACGTACTCCGCAAATACAAGGACAAGTTGCTCGGCATAACACGTTATGTCGTTGCAGATGCATGGTTTTCAAAGGCAAAGTTCGTCAATGACACCTGTCTGATGGGATTCCATGTCATCAGTCGCCTGCGTGATGATGCCGCCTTATGGTATTCACATAGCGGTGTTCACACAGGCAAACGGGGACGACCGCGTATCAAAGGCGAGAAGATTGATTTTGAGAAACTCGACCTTCAGCGTTGCGAGATTCTCGACATTGAAGGAGGAAGGGCCTACTCAGTCAAGGCATATTCAAAGGCAATGAAACGCAACATCAAAGTCGTGGTTCATTATCCAAAATCAGGAGGACACAAAATCTATTTCTCCACCGACCTTGATATGTCGGCCAAAGGCATCATCGAATACTACCGTACACGATTCCAGATTGAGTTTTGCTTTCGGGATTCCAAGCAGTTTTCCGGACTCAATGATTGTCAGGCAAGAGACTTGAGGAAACTCGACTTCGCTTTCAATGCTTCACTGGCCTCGGTAAACATTGCAAAGTTCATGCGGCAACAATACTATCCGTCGCTTTCCATCGGATTGCTAAAGGCCTATCTGAGTAATATTTATATGCTCAAAAGAATTTTTAGCAGGTCTGGTCTGAAACCGAACAGAACTTTTAATACTAAACTTATCAAAGAACTCTTTGGCATAGTGGCAGAAGCCGCTTAGCCGATATGGTGAATTTTTAACGGACTATTATATTTACAATGAGAATATAAAATGTCATAAAAACAAGTTGGAATTAGCCATAGTTAGGATTTATCGCTATCTTTGCATTATATTAGGATACGTTGTGCCAATATCTTTGTTGGCTATTAGAAATCCTAATAAAATAAAAAATGACAAAAAGAGAAAAACATACAGTAATTGATTTATTTGCAGGATGTGGAGGGCTCTCTCTTGGCTTATATCAAGCTGGGTGGAGTGGACTTTTTGCCATAGAAAAGAATCCATTTGCTTTTGAAACACTGAAAGCAAATCTAATAGATAACAAGAAACATTTTAATTGGCCTCAATGGCTCCCTCAAACACCTCATGATATAAATGAAGTGTTAAAAAAATATAAAGTCCAATTGGAGGGTTTAAGGGGAAAAGTTGACTTAGTAGCAGGAGGTCCTCCTTGTCAAGGATTTTCTATGGCAGGGAAGAGAGTTGAGGATGATATTCGTAATAATCTTGTTTTTTCTTATATAAAATTCATAGATTTAGTTCGTCCTAAAATTATTTTGTTTGAGAATGTAAAGGGGTTTACTTACGCTTTCGATAAGAAGAAAAATGGGGATGCAATACCTTATTCTCAAAAAGTCATTAAAGGTTTGAAAGGTCTGGGGTATAATGTAAAGCCTCATATTATTGATTTTTCCAAATATGGAGTTCCCCAAAGACGAAATCGCTTTATTTTAGTTGGCGTTCAAAAATCAATAGGAACGCCCGACAAATTCAAATCAATGTTAGATTCGTATAAAGATAGCTTTTTGCAGAAAAAAGGGTTAACCGTAAATACTACTTTGCGTGAGGCTATTTCAGATTTGTTACAATCCAATGGTGAAATACCAACTCCAGATAGAAAAGGATTTAAATCAGGTATTTATGGTATAGAAGAATCAAATTATCAGAAACTATTAAGAGGTGATTATACAGAGAGTCATATAGTCCCTGATAGTCATAGTTTTGCTAAACATACCGAGGATAAATCTATATGTTATAAAAACTTATTGGCTAATTATGAAATCAGAGGAAAACGAATAGATGGCGATGCTAGAAAAAAGTGGAATGTAAAACAACGAAGTATAACTATTCTAGACCCTAATACTATATCTCCAACTATAACAGGACATCCAGATGATTATTTGCATTATTGCGAACCTAGAATTATGACGGTGCGTGAATGTGCTCGCATTCAATCGTTTCCTGACTGGTATGAAATAAAGAAGAAATATACAACAGGAGGGAAGATGCGTAAGATAGAGGTTCCTCGTTATACGCAAGTAGGAAATGCTATTCCACCGTTATTTGCGGAACTGGCTGGTTTTGTATTGAAACAAATAATTAAGTATGACTGAAGTTCAATTTAGAATAAGTTCTTTCCTTAAAGACTTAATAGGAAGAGAGTTAATTACAGATGAGTTTGTTGCAGTTTTTGAGCTTGTAAAGAATTCTTTTGATGCCAATGCAAAAACTGTAAAGGTTATCTTTGAACATCAATATGACCCTGAAAATGCTAAAATAATCATTTGGGATGATGGCTATGGCATGAATTTAAATGATCTAAATAATAAATGGCTTTTTGTTGCTCATTCTGATAAACGAGATGGCTCTGAAGATAAAGATTATAGGGACAAGATACAACATAGGAGAATTTTTGCTGGCGCAAAAGGGGTTGGTCGCTTTTCATGCGATAGGCTGGGTTCATACCTTAACCTTATTACTCTAAAAAAAGAACCAAATGCAAAAATTGAGACTTTATCTATTGATTGGACATCCTTTGAAGAAGATTCAAATAAAGAATTCATTGATATTAAAGTTGCTCACCAAACAACTCAATCAGTACCATATACTAATTTTACTCACGGTACTATTTTAGAAATATCAGGACTTCGAGATGTTTGGGATAGAAGCCGAATACAGAATCTTAAAATATCTCTAGAAAAATTAATTAATCCTATACAAGAAAATGAGGCAGATGATTTCTCGATAGAAATCATCGCATCTAATGAAATTTTAAGAGATCAGAAAGAAACCGATAAAAGAAAAATTGTAAACGGGGTTATACGAAATGTTGTATTTGAATCATTAGGATTAAAAACGACTCAAATAAAGGTCGCAGTTATTGAGAATGGAGGTGTAATCCAATCAACCCTAATAGATAGAGGTGTTGAAATTTATTCTTTAAAAGAAAGGAATCTATATCACAAACTGTATGATATAACCATCTCATTATTCGTTCTTAATAGGGCTGGAAAGATGAATTTTAAAAAAATCATGGGAGTGAACTCTGTTGAATATGGCTCTGTTTTTATATATAAAAATGGATTCAGAATTTATCCATTTGGCGAAGAGGGTGATGATACGTTGCAAATTGACCGAAGAAAGCAGCAGGGCTTTTATCGATTTTTGGGTACTCGTGATTTAATAGGAAGAATAGAGATTAATGGGGAAAAGTCTAATTTAAAGGAAACAACTAGTCGAGATGGTGGATTGATTAAAAATGAATCATGGGAACAGCTATATAATTTCTTTTATGATAAAGCCCTTAAAAGATTAGAGGCATACACTGTTGGTATTATAAAATGGGGTGATGAAAAGTTTGATAAGGAAACAGGGGAAATTATACAACCAGAATTAAGACCTGAAGATGTAAAAGATAAAATATTTGATATTATTACATCTTTAACGCGAGCAAAGGATGTTTTAGATATTTCTTATAATAAGGATTTCTTACAAATTTATGAGGCTAAGCAGGAAAAAAGTGCTGTACAGTTAGTTAAGAATTTGACTAGAATAGCAGAAGAAACAAATAATCCAGCTTTTGTAAAGCAGGCTAAAGCTGTAGCTAGACAAGTTTCTCAATTAAAACAGGCAAAAGAAGAAGCTGAGAGAGAAAATGAAGAAATTAAGCAAGAAGTAGATACTATATCTCAGAAAATCAAATTAGTAACTTCTGAAAATCTATTTTTACGTTCAGATGTAACTAAAGATGTTCAACAACTCGAAAACCTGCAGCATCACATAACCCATACATCAAATCTTATTTCTGAAATAGCATTGCAAGCTATAGATGCAATAAAAAACAACAAATTAGAGTTAGCAATAAAAAAGATAGATAAATTGCTGATAAAAAATGAAGAAATCGCAACATTGTCTAATTTCGTAAGTAAAGCTAAGTTTGATACAAAAGTAAAAAAAATCAATGGAGACATTGTGTCCTTTATAAACGAATATTTAGTCAATGTTTTTTCAACAATCAATACAAAGATAAAGATAAAACTAAATGATTGTGATAAACATTATACGATGAAATTTATTCCGCTTGAAATTATTATAATAATAGAAAACTTGCTTAGAAATTCTATAGCTGCACATGCAGATAATGTGAAGATATCATGGGATATTAAAGAAAAACCAACATTAATATATCGAGATAATGGAGATGGTATTTCGGATGATATATTAGAGCATCTTTTCGAATATAGATTTTCTACAACAGGAGGTGGTGGGTTAGGAATGTGCCATATAAAAGACATTCTTCAAAATATGAACGGAATGATTGACATTAATAATAAGCTAGCAAAAGGAGTTGAATTTAAAATATCTTTCTAATTATGAAGTATAATATTCTATGGGTTGATGATAGAAAGGATGAGTTTGTAGAACTCGATTATCCCACAGTCTTAAAAGAATATGTCGCTAAGTTACATTTTGAACCCTCAATAGATTTCTTTGAGTCTGTTGAAGAGGCTAAAGAGATAATTAGAATGGCCAAATATGATGTAATATTTTCTGACTATAATATTGGTGATAATGATCGAGGAGATAATTTCATAGCCTTTATCAGAGAACAAAATGTTAATACAGAGATATTATTTTACTCAGCATTAGAAACAGTGCCTAAATTGAATATTGACCGTATCTCTTTTTTTAACATTCCAACGCCTAATGGCAATCCTAAACTACTAGAAAAGATGAAGGCGATGATTGATTTAACGGTTGAGAAATTAGCTGATCTTCAAATTATTCGAGGGATTGTGATGTCTGAGGTTAGTGAGTTGGATGTATTAATGGAAAATATTATTCATAAGTATTTTGTGGAGTCGGCGTCTGAAGAAAGGACTCAACTATTCCATAAACACATTACTACCGATGTGGAGAAATCAGTAAAAAAGAAACTTATCACTAAAGATTGCCAAAGACAATGCGAACATAAGTGGCGAGGAGAAAAAATAGAAAATATCATAAGTAGTTTAGAATTTGAATCATCTAAAAAGGCTAAATCTATCCATCATATAGTCAAGAATTTAGAAATAGAGGGCTTTAATAAAGAGTCATTCTATAGCGATTATGAGAAAGATATTATTATAATGCGCAATAACTTAGCACATTGTGTAAGCTATACGAATGGAGATAAGGAGGTTTTAAAAGTAAAAAAAACAGGGGTATCTGATATCATTTTTGATTTGGAGGTATTTGAAAGTATAAGAGCAAATACAAGTAAATATAAAAGTATATTCAATAAAATATATCAGGCGTTATAAGAATTAGTAATGTTAAAGGGGGGGATGCTGTCTGAGAACCCTATAGGGTGACAAATCAGCAGTAGTAGCTATGAAAATCCCCCACTTTTATAGTATGGTTTAACACTATATTCTATGTAATCTCACTCCTTTTTCGTATCTTGAAAGCAAATAAAGTATATGTTATATGGCATACAAAAAAGGTGAAGACCGCAGACAAAAAGTATTTTTTCCCGACTGCATAGATGAATATGTGGAAGGTGATGCTCCGGTGCGTTTGTTTGATGCATTTGTCGATAGTCTGAACATGACAGCCCTTGGCTTTGTCCGGAGTGTCCCCAAGTATACAGGGTACACCGGATTATGATCCCCGCGATCTCTTGAAACTATATATCTATGGATACTTTTATCAAATCCGTTCATCAAGAAAATTAGCACGTGAATGCAAGTGTAACGTGGAGGTCATGTGGCTGCTTGGCAAACTATATCCGGATTTTCGTACCATATCCGATTATCGCAAAGACAACAAAGGCAGTATAACAAAGGTTTTCAAGGAGTTCAACAAGTTCTACATGGGTCTGAAGCTCTTCTCAAAGTCTTATATTTCCATCGATGGCAGCAAGTTCAAGGCAGTCAATGTCAAGGACAACAATTTTACGCTTAACAAATTGGATGATCGCATCAGACGTTTGGACGAACACATCAGCTTGTACATGGAGGAACTTGATGCATTTGACCGGAAAGAAGAACGCAAGTTATCCAAAGATGAACTTCAACATAAGCTTGAGGTATGCAAGGAGCGCAAGGAACGTTATGAGGAATACCGTAACACCTTGGAGGAATCAGACGAAAAACAGATTTCTCTTACTGACCCTGATGCAAGACTTATGAAATCCAATGAGGGATTCTGTGTCGGCTACAATGTTCAGAGGGCGGTTGATGCCGACAGCAATATGATTGCCGGCTTTCAGATTACGAACAATCCTACAGGCCATGGCCAAATCACAAGTGTTGCGATAGAGGTCAAAAATGACTATGATGTGGAAATACTTGAAATCACAGCGGACAAAGGGTACGAATGTCCCGAAGACCATACCGAGGCGCTTGCATCAGGAATCATCCCTAATGTGATACAGCGTGACGGTTGCTGTCGCGAATTTGTGGAGTTTGAGTATCTGGCATCTGAAATTACAGACGAACAAAAATCGAGCAAAAAACCGGTTGATTTGAAGGCTTGCCTGCAAGCAGGCGTAATACCCGATGCCTATAAAGGCATTTTGACCGATGCGGAGAAAACAGAAATCAGAAGAAGAATGATATTGACATCCGATTCCGATATACTCCGGATGAATCCTGATGAGATGCGGAAGAAAGCTCTTGAAGGCTTCTTTGTAAGGGATGCCGAACGTAATCAGGTATTGCCCACAAGGAGAAATTCTTCGACAGAAATCCGTCAAGCGTAATGGCTCTATTCGTTATTGCAATAAACTGGCATGTAAAAGATGTAAGAACAAGTGCACCGTTTCCAAATTCAAGGAGGCTGACTTTTATAAGGATATCCTTATAAAGCCTGCTGATGGTCGTCGAAATCATGAACCTGAAGATAAAGAGCGCAAAACCACGCAACAAAGAACTACTGTATTAAAGAAAGTGATCCGCTATGTACTTCATCTTGATCAGAAGAAAATGGAAAATCGGAAATGCCTGTCCGAACACCTATTTGGTACTATTAAACGAGCGTTAGGACAGTATTATTTCCTTCTGAAAGGATTTGCCAAAGTTAGAGCTGAGATGAGTCTGTTCTGTCTCGTACAACCTTCGGCGTGCTATCAACATAAAGGGGGTATCTGCGTTAATAGCTTCACTCTGATTAAAACAGCAAGTACATTTTCCACAAATCATATACGGTGTGTACGGTATAAGTAGTTTTTAAGCTTCATTCCAGCCGATAAAAAAACAAGGAACTTCAAAAATAAGATCAGGAAACCCTGATGAAACCCTTGGAAATACCTATAGGGGACTATTCAAAACGAAATATGTAAGTTCTCGGACGGCCTGGGAGGAGTGAAACTTCTCTTTAGTCGAAATCGCCCCCGCTACAACTATCTGTGGCGAGGGTGGTTTTCTATTTATGAGGATTTCGACGCATCCTTATATTGGATAGAGATTGTAGATACTAATTGAAAAGTGCGCTGTATTCTAATTGAAAAGAGCTCCATCCAT
>ERZ1027200.66-NODE-66-length-74085-cov-14.930663_pt1 | contig 74085 bp, 55 predicted proteins | sample MGYA00519271_ERZ1027200 | MGnify/ENA primary metagenome ERZ1027200 (study PRJEB26926, sample SAMN06164742) | human gut metagenome | biome: ENVO:00009003; feature: ENVO:2100002; material: ENVO:00002003 | host: Homo sapiens | place: USA | collected 2012 ...
TTTTTAGATAAATTTCGGGGTTTCCGTTCAAAACAAGGTCTGCATATCCAATCGGATCATTGTAGATCAGATAGTCCAATTCTGACCGCTGATACATATTATCGGCAACCTCATTCTCCACGGCGATGGTATCAATGGCAATCATGCTGCCATTTGCAAATTTTAGTTCCACACAAGCATTATCCATGTTGAACTCACAAGAAATCAATCTATCCATAAGCAACCTCCATAATATGGGATATTAAATCATCCCAAAATATTTCATAGCTTCTCGGATTGCTTTCTCTTTTTCCGGCGGACACTGGGGCTGTCTGGAATCTTCGGATTTGGGCAGATTGTAGTTCTTGCCGACCTCAATCCCACATTTTCGTTTAATCTGCGAGATATAAAGGTTGGATACCTTTAACCCGCTATGCTCCAGCACATAGTCCTTGATCTGGGTGTAGGTTGCCCCATCCTGAAATTCGGACATATCCATATCTTCCAAAGAGAACTCAACCCGAATCTTTTTCGAGTCGACCTCACCCTTGGAAAGCAAGACAACCGTCTCCACATTCGCCGTGCCGGGGAACATATCCACCGCCGCGGCGCGGACGGCGGCATAGCCCGCCTGGGCAAACCGCTTCACATCCCGGGCCAGGGTCGCCGGATCACAGGAGACGTAGACAATGCGCTGCGGCGCCATCGATGCCGCTGCGGCGACCACCTCCGGGCTGAGTCCCTTTCGGGGCGGGTCCACGCACAGCACATCCGGCCGCAGGCCCTTTGCGGCGAAATCCGCCGCGGCCGCCGCCGCGTCGCCGCAGAAGAATTCCACATTCTCTATCCCGTTGCGGCGGGCATTCTCCCTGGCATCGGCAATGGCCTCCGGCACGATCTCCGCGCCGATGACCCTCGCCGCCCGCCGGGCCATCACCTGGGTGATGGTGCCCGCGCCGCAGTACAGGTCCAGCACTGTCTCGTGCCCGGTCAGTCCCGCGAAGTCCACAGCGGTATCGTACAGCACCTCCGCCATGTCATGGTTCACCTGATAAAAGGACGGCACGCTCAGCCGGAAGGACAGGCCGCACAGGGTATCCTCCAGCACGTCCGTGCCCCACAGGGTGCGGTATTCACTGCCCAGTACAGCCCCGGTGGGCTGGGTGTTCACGCCCAGCACAACGCCCACGGCGTCCGGCAGCGCCTGCCGCACAAACGACACCAGCGTGTCCTCGCGGGGCAGCTTCCTCCCGTTGACCAGCACGCAGACCAATGACTGCCCCGCGCTGTTCGTGCGGACATACAGGTGCCGCACCAGACCCCGCCGGGTCCTTTCATCGTAGCAGGGCACGCCGCATTCCCGGATGTACCGCCGCAGGGCCTCCGCCGCCGCGTCGGCCTGGGGCTTCTGTATCCGGCAGCAGTCCACCGGGACCACCTGATGGCTGCGGGCCTTGTAAAAACCCACCTGCCCATCGGCGGATACGGGGTACTGGCTCTTGTTGCGGTAGTGCAGCGGCGCACCGGAGAGGATACCCTCCACTGTCACATCGCTGCCGCCGATGCGGCGCAGGGCGTCCTGCACCCGCTGGCGCTTGGCCTCCAGCTCCTCTTCCCTGTCCATGTGACGGAAGTCGCAGCCGCCGCACCGCCCATAGTACGGGCAGTCCGGCTCCACCCGGTGGGGCGAGGGCGCGTATACCCGCACCGCCTTGCCGAAGGCGGCGTTTTTCAGCGCCTTCAGGATGAGCACATCACAGTCCTCGCCCCGCAGCGCCCGGTGGACGAACACCGCCTGCCCGTCGATGCGGGCCACGCCCAGTCCCTCGGAGGTATACCCCTCGATGCGGGCGCGGTAGGTCTTGTTCTTCTCCGGCACGGCTCAGAACTCGAACTTGCTGATGACCTTGCCGATGGCATCGGCAAAGGCGGCCAGCGTCTTGTTGTCCCGGCCCTTGCTGCGGCGGATGAGGCCGATGAGCATATCGCCCAGCTGGACCAGCTTCTGATAGGCCGCCGTGGCCTTGGGCGCCCCCTCGTAGGCCCGGGTCTTGCGCTCCGGCAGGTAGCCGGGGGCAAGCTGCTTGTCGGCGATCAGGTCATACTCCTCGGTATACTGGGGCGCGTGGGCTGCAAAGCCCAGCCCCTTTACCGTCTCGGCGTAGACGGGTGCCACCTCGCGGTCACCGTGGACCACGAACACATGGGTAGTCTTCGCCGGATCAAAGTGCTTGATCCAGTCCACCAGATGGTCATGGTCGGCGTGAGAGCTGAGGCCGGGGAAGTTGACGATCTTGGCCCGGACGGCCACATCCTCGCCGAAGAGCTTGACGCTGTCGACCCCGTCCAGCAGGTTGCGGCCCAGGGTGCCCGGGGACTGGAAACCCACGAACACCACGGCGCTGTCGGCGCGCCAGAGGTTATACTTCAGATGGTGGCGGATACGGCCCGCGTCGCACATACCGGAAGCGGAGATAATGACCTTGGGGGTCTTGTCCACGTTCAGCAGCTTGGACTCGTCCACCGTCTCGGTCAGGTGCAGGCCGGGGAAGCTGAACATATGGGTGCCGTCCTGCACCAGCGCCAGGGCATCCTCATCCAGATAGCCCCGCAGATCGCCGCAGAAAATCGTGGTGGCCTTCTTGGCCAGCGGGCTGTCCACATACACCGGGAAGTCCTTGACGGACGTGACCAGATTTTTGTCCTTGATCTCGCGGATAAAGTACAGCAGCTCCTGGGTGCGGCCCACGGCGAAGGAGGGGATGACCACGTTGCCGCCCTTGCCCAGCGTCTCGTCGATGATCTCCGCCAGCTGGCCGGTATAGCTCCACACCTCGGTGTGGTTGCGGTCGCCGTAGGTAGACTCGGTGAGCACATAGTCCGCGCTGTCGAAGAACTGGGGATCGCGGATGATGGGCTGATCCACATTGCCGATATCGCCGGAGAACACCACGGTGCGCGTTTCATCACCCTCATGGCAGGTGAGCTTGATGCTGGCGCTGCCCAGCAGATGGCCGGCGTCGATGAACCGGGCGGTGACGCCCTCCACCACCGGGACCTCCTCGCCGTATTCGCAGGTCTGGATAAACTCCCGCACCCGCAGGGCGTCGGCCACGGTGTAGATCGGCTCTACCTCCGGACGTCCGGCGCGCTTGTTCTTGCGGTTCTGGTACTCCGCGTCCTGCTCCTGGATATGGGCGGAGTCCTGGAGCATAATGTCCAGCAGATCGGCGGTCAGGCGGGTGGTAATGATCTTACCCTGAAAGCCGTTTTTGATGAGCATGGGGATGCGGCCGGAGTGGTCGATATGGGCGTGGGTCACCAGCACCACATCAATGCTGCCGGGGTGAAAGGGCAGCGCGGTGTTGTCGATCTCGTCCCGGCCCTGCTGCAGGCCGCAGTCCACCAGGATATGCTTGCCGTTGACCTCCAGACAATGGCAGCTGCCGGTAACGCACCGGTCAGCGCCGTAAAAACGCAGCTTCATGGCGAAAACTCCTTCTCTTTGATAGTACCGTCAGTATACCACACTTTTCCGCGCTGCACAACCGCAAAGCGGCACGACTGACCGATAACTGTTCACAGAAAATCTTTTTGCATTAGACAAAAGAGTGTGGTATACTCTACTGGTATAATTATGTACGATTATCTTTTTACTTAGAAAGGATACAGAATATATGGGACTGTTTACCAAGGTCTTCGGCACCTACAGCCAGCGGGAGCTGAAGAGCATCTACCCCATTGTGGACAAGATCACCGCACTGGAGGACGAGTACAAGCAGCTGACCGACGCCGAGCTTCAGGCCAAGACCCCGGAGTTCAAGGAGCGTCTGGCCAACGGTGAGACGCTGGACGACATCCTGCCGGAGGCCTTTGCCGCCGTGCGGGAGGCCGCGGACCGCGTGCTGGGTATGCGCCCCTATCCCGTCCAGCTGGTGGGCGGCATCGTGCTGCACCAGGGCCGCATCGCCGAGATGAAGACCGGCGAGGGCAAAACGCTGGTGGCCACCCTGCCCGCCTATCTGAACGCGCTGACCGGCGAGGGCGTTCACATCGTCACCGTCAACGACTATCTGGCCAAGCGTGACTCCGAGTGGATGGGCAAGGTCCACCGCTTCATGGGCCTTACCGTGGGTCTGATCATCCACGACATGAAAAAGGAGGAACGCCAGAAGGCCTATCAGGCGGACATCACCTACGGTACCAATAACGAGATGGGCTTCGACTACCTGCGTGACAATATGGCCCTGTACGCCAACGAGCAGGTCCAGCGGGGCCACGCTTTCGCCATCGTGGACGAGGTGGACTCCATTCTGATCGATGAGGCCCGTACCCCCCTGATCATCTCCGGTATGGGCGAGAAGTCCACCCAGCTGTACGATATGGCCGAGATGTTCGCCGCCCGGCTGAAGAAATTTGTGGTGGTGGAGAGCGATGACAAAGAGGAGGAAGCCACCGACATCGACGCCGACTATGTGGTGGACGAGAAAGCCCGCAGCGTCACCCTCACTGCCCGGGGCGTGAAGAAGGCGGAGGAGTTCTTCCATCTGGACAACCTGTCTGACCCGGAAAACAGCACCATCGCCCACCACATCAACCAGGCTATCAAGGCCCACGGCATCATGAAGCGCGACGTGGACTATGTGGTCAAGGACGGCGAGGTGGTCATCGTGGACGAGTTCACCGGCCGCCTCATGTTCGGCCGCCGGTACTCCGAGGGTCTGCACCAGGCCATCGAGGCCAAGGAGCACCTGTCCGTCCAGCGCGAGAGCAAGACGCTTGCCACCATCACGTTCCAAAATTACTTCCGCCTCTACCGCAAGCTGTCCGGCATGACCGGTACGGCGCTGACGGAGGAGGAGGAATTCGCCACCATTTACGCGCTGGACATCATCGAGATCCCCACCAACCGCCCCATCGCCCGTATCGACAACGAGGACAGCGTGTACAAGACCGAGAACGGCAAGTACCGCGCCGTCATCCAGCAGGTAAAGGCGTGCCACGCCAAGGGCCAGCCGGTGCTGGTGGGCACCGTGTCCATCGAGAAGAACGAGCTGCTGGGCAAGATGCTGACCCGCGAGGGCATCAAGCATAACCTGCTGAACGCCAAAAACCATGAGCGCGAGGCTGAGATCGTGGCCCAGGCGGGCCAGTTCGGTGCCGTCACCGTGGCCACCAACATGGCCGGTCGTGGTACCGATATCATGCTGGGCGGCAACGCCGAGTATATGGCCAAGAACGACCTCCGCAAGGCCGGGCTCACCGATGAGCTCATTGCCGAGGCCACCGGCTACGCCGAAACGGATAACCAGGAGATCCTGGACGCCCGCAGGCTGTTCGCCGAGAAGCTGGCCCAGCACAAGGCGGAGATCTCCGGCGAGGCCGACAAGGTCCGCGCCGCCGGCGGCCTGTTCATCATCGGCACCGAGCGCCATGACTCCCGCCGTATCGACAACCAGCTCCGCGGCCGTGCCGGCCGTCAGGGCGATCCCGGCGAGACCCGGTTCTACATCTCCCTGGAGGACGACCTCATGCGCCTGTTCGGCGGCGACCGCGTCACCGGCATGATGGAGCGCATGAACATCGACGAGGACACCCCCATCGAGAACAAGATGCTCTCCCGCGCCATCGAGCAGGCCCAGACCACGGTGGAAAGCCGCAACTTCCAGGCCCGTAAGTCCGTGCTGGAGTACGACGACGTGATGAACAAGCAGCGCGAGATCATCTATGGCCAGCGCAAGCAGGTGCTGGACGGCATGGACGTCAAGGGCATCATCATGGGCATGATGGAGAGCGCCATCGGCCACCAGGTCCGCAGCGCCTTCATGGGTCAGGAGCACCTGGACATGGTCCAGTGCAAGGAGCTTCTCCGCGGCTTGGAGGGCGTGTACTTCACCAAGTACACCGTGAAGATCGACGAGAGCCAGCTCCCCACCCTTACCGAGGACGATTTCATCGATATGTTCACCAAGGCCGCCGCCGACTTCTACGAGAAGAAGGAGCAGGAGATCACTCCGCCCGTCATGCGTGAGCTGGAGCGCGTGGTGCTGCTGCGGGTGGTGGACGAATACTGGATGGACCATATCGACGCCATGCAGGATCTGCGCCAGGGTATCCGTCTGCGGGCCTACGCCCAGACCAACCCGGTGGACGCCTACAAGAAGGAGTCCCTGGAGATGTTCGAGGAGATGATCGACGCCATGAAGGAGGAGACGGTGCGCCGTCTGTACTCCGTCCGCCTGCGCCAGAACGAGGAAGTCAAGCGCGAGCGCGTGGCCAGCGGCATGACCGAGAACGTGGGCGGCGACGGCACCGTGAAGAAGCGCCCCACCAAGGTGGTCAAGGTCGGCCGCAACGACCTGTGCCCCTGCGGCAGCGGGCTGAAGTGGAAGAAATGCACCTGCAAGGAGTACCACTCCTGAGTAACTTCAAACGACACCCGCTCCGTTGGGCTGTCGTTTGAGCGGGCTGCGGCCTGCTGCAGCGCACGACGTGCGCGTCAAAGTCGCGCACGCGCACGTTTGCAGGCCGAGAAGAATTTTCGGCGACGTACACGCCGCCGCCGAAAGCCGAAAATAGATTTGATTTTATTTGCGTCTGCGGACGCAAACTCTGCGAGGCATTGTAAAATGACGGGCGGCGTCCCCGACGCCCCGTCCCCCTCCGGAAGGAGACACTATGTTCCACCCCCACACAAAAAACGATCTGGTCTATCTGACCTCCGACGTGCTGGAAAACAACGCCATCACCCACGGCTTTTCCACCCGAAAGGGCGGTGTCTCCCCCACCCCCTGGGACAGTCTGAACCTGGATGACCGCCGGGGCGATGACCTTGCCAACGTACAGGAGAACTTCCGCCGCCTGTGCACCGCGCTGGACACGGATGTGCAGCGGGCGGTGCTCAGCCGTCAGGTGCACCGCAGCGATGTGCGCCGCGTCACGGCGGTGGACTGCGGCAAGGGCCTGTGGCAGCCCCAGGACTACGACAGCGCCGACGCCCTGGTGACGGACGTGCCGGGCATCCCCCTGATCGTGTTCTCCGCCGACTGCAACGTACTGCTGCTCCACGACCCGGTGCGCCGGGTCATCGGCGCAGCTCACGCCGGCTGGCGGGGCACCGCCGCCGGCATCGCCGCGGAGACGGTACGCGTCATGGCCGAGGATTACGGCTGCGACCCGGCGGACCTCCGCGCCGCCATCGGGCCGGCCATCGGACCGTGCTGCTTTGAGACGGACGGCGACGTACCGGAGGCCCTGCGGGCCGCACTGGGTGTGGCGGTGGAGCCGTTCATGGCATGGAACGGCAGCAAGTGGCACATCGACCTGAAAGCCGTCAACGCCCTGTGGCTGCGCCGTGAAGGCGTTACGCGCATCGACATCTGCGATCACTGCACCGCCTGCCGCCCGGACCTGTACTGGAGCCACCGGAAGATGGGCCTGCGCCGGGGCGAGCAGGCCGCGCTGATCGCTCTGCGGGAGGATACGCTATGAAACGTGCACTGCTGTGCCTGCTGCTGGCGCTGACCATGCTGCTGGCCGCCGGCTGCGCCGACTGGGAGGTCACCGAGGATCCCCTGGGAGAGCTGTCCGACTTCTACCAGAATGAAAACGAAGAACCGGAGCCGGAGCCGCTGACCGCCTTTACCCTGCCCTATATCGCCGGCGGCACCCTCGACCCCGTCCGCACCACGGACACTATGCAGCAGACCGTAGAGTCCCTCATGTACCAGGGGCTGTTCGCCCTGGACGAGCAGTTCCGGCCCCGGGCCGTCCTGGCGGACAGCTGGACGTATGATTCCGCCCAGCGCACCTGGACCATCCGCATCAAGGCCGATGCGGCCTTCTCTGACGGCTCCGCCGTCACGGCGGCGGACGTGGCCGCCACGCTGGAGCGCGCCCGCACCTCTGAGCGCTATGCCGCCCGGCTGCGGGACGTGACCTCCGTGTACGTCCGGGAGGACGCGGTGGTCGTCGCCCTGTCCGCCCCTCTGGCCACACTGCCCAGCCGCCTGGACATCCCCATCATCAAAGCAGGCACCGAGAACCGCACCGCCCCCACGGGCAGCGGCCCCTATCTGTTTGCCAAGGATGACACGGGCGCCTACCTGACGGCCAACAGCCGCTGGTGGCAGGGCAGCAGCGTTCTGCCGCTGTCCACCATCCGCCTGCAGCACTGCAAGGACAAGGACTCCGCCCTGTACGCCTTCACTTCCCGTGAGGTGCAGCTGCTGACGCTGGATCTCACCGGCAGCAACAGCACCGGTGTCTCCGGTGCCGGCGACTACGCTGAAGCGGCCACCCCCGTTATGCAGTTCCTGGGCATGAACACCCGGCGGGAGGCTCTGTCCGACCCGGCCCTGCGCCGGGCCCTCAGCGCCGGCATCGACCGCGAAACGCTGGTTTCCTCCTGCCTGCTGGGGCAGGGCACGGCGGCCCAGCTGCCTGCCTCCCCCGCCTACGCAGGCTACGATACCGCGCTGGAAACGCCTTACGACACCGCGGCCTACAACCGCCTGCTGAACGCCGCCCTTGGCGAACAGACGGAGGATGAGACACCCCTGACGCTGACGCTTCTGGTCAACGAGGAGAGCAGCTTCAAGGTCTCCGCCGCCCAGGAGATCGCCATGTACCTCAATACCGCACGCCTGACCGTCACCGTGGAGGCTGTTCCCTGGGACACGTTCCTCACCCGGCTGGAAAGCGGTGACTTTGATCTCTATTACGGTGAATGCCGCCTGACCGCCGACTGGGACCTGACGGCCCTGTTGTCCACCGAGGGCAGCCTCAACTACGGCGGCTGGTCCGATGAGACTACCGACCGGCTGCTGCAGGCCTATCGATCCAATGGCGCTGACGCGAACCTGGTGGCCCTGTGGCAGCAGCTGCTGGACACCGCCCCCTTCGCCCCCATCTGCTTTAAGTCCGTATCCGTTGTCACCACCGAGGGCGTGGTGCAGGGCCTGTCCCCCACGGAGACAGCCCCCCTCTCCCCCCTGGGCAACTGGTCCGTCCGGCTGGACGCATAAAAGGAGCGTATGCCATGTCACAAGTCACCAAGCGGGCGCTGGAAGCGTCGCTGAAAAAGCTGCTGCTAGAAAAGCCCCTGCATAAGATCACTGTCAGCGACATCACCGATGACTGCGGCATCAACCGCATGACGTTTTACTATCACTTCAAGGACATCTATGATCTGGTGGAATGGAGCTGCGAAGAGGACGCCAGCCGCGCTCTGGCGGGCAAAAAGACCTACGAGACGTGGCAGCAGGGCCTTTTGCAGATCTTCGAGGCCGTGCAGGAGAATAAGCCCTTCATTCTGAACGTCTATCGCTCCGTCAGCCGGGAGCAGGTGGAGAACTATCTCTACAAGCTGACCTACGACCTGCTGGAGGGCGTGGTGGAGGAGCAGGCCCGGGGAATGTCCGTCCGGCCGGAGGATAAGGCCTTCATCGCCACGCTGTACAAGTATATGTTCGTAGGCCTGATGCTGGACTGGATCAGATCCGACATGAAGGGCGATCCCCATCTGATCGTGGAACGGCTGGACCAGGTCATCCACGGCAGCGTCGACGCCGCGCTGGCGCGTCTGCGTACCGACAAGCCCTTATCAAACGAGGCCAAATGATAAAAAACTGAACACCTGCCGCCCCGGTGATAAAAAACTTATCACCGGGGTTTTTCTGCTTATTGAACAAATATTCATTCAGATGTATGCTTTCATCATCAAAGGAAAACATACAGTGGATACTTGAAAGGAGTTTATTTATGTATTATTCCAGCGGTAACTATGAAGCCTTTGCCCGTCCCAAAAAGCCCGAGGGCGTGGACAACAAATCCGCCTATATCGTGGGCAGCGGTCTGGCGGCCCTGACCGCCGCCTGCTATCTGGTCCGCGACGGCCAGATGAAGGGCGAGCACATCCACATTCTGGAAAAGGGCAGCCTGCCCGGCGGCGCCTGCGACGGCTATAAGTTCGAGAACCTGGGCTACGTCATGCGCGGCGGCCGCGAGATGGACAACCATTTCGAGGTCATGTGGGACCTGTTCCGTTCCATCCCCTCCATCGAAACGGAGGGTGTCAGCGTTCTGGACGAGTACTACTGGCTCAACAAGGAGGACCCCAACTACTCCCTGTGCCGCGCCACCGTTGACCGCGGTCAGGACGCCCACACCGACGGCAAGTTCAGCATCTCCGACAAGGGCGCCATGGAGATCATTAAGCTGTTCTTCACCCCCAACGAGGACCTGCAGGACAAGAAGATCACCGACTTCTTCGATGACGAGGTGCTGAACTCCAACTTCTGGCTGTACTGGCGCACCATGTTCGCCTTTGAGAACTGGCACAGCGCGCTGGAGATGAAGCTGTATATCCAGCGCTATATCCACCACATCGGCGGCCTGCCCGACTTCACCGCCCTGCGCTTCACCAAGTACAACCAGTATGAGTCCATGATCCTGCCCATGGTGAAGTATCTGGAGAGCCACAACGTCCGGTTCCATTACGGCGTGCAGGTCACCAACGTGGAGTTCGACTGCTCCGATCCCGCCCACAAGCTGGCCAAGCGCATCGATGTCATCGAGAACAACGAGCCCGGCGCCATCGACCTGACGGAGAACGATCTGGTGTTCATCACCAACGGCGGCTGCGTGGAGAACTCCTCCATGGGCAGTCAAGATAAGCCCGCCGCCTACAACACCGAGCTGAAGCCCGGCGGCGGCTGGGATATGTGGCGCAAGATCGCCGCACAGGACCCTGCCTTTGGCCATCCCGACAAGTTCTGCCATGACCCCGAGCAGACCAACTGGATGAGCGCCACCGTGGAGACTTTGGACCAGAAGATCATCCCCTATATCAAGAACATCTGCAAGCGCGACCCCTTCACCGGCCATGTGGTCACCGGCGGCATCGTCACCGTCAAGGACTCCTCCTGGCTGATGAGCTGGACCATCAACCGCCAGCCCCAGTTCCGCGACCAGCCCAAGGACCACTGCCTGGTGTGGGTGTACTCCCTGTTCACCGACAAGCCCGGCGACTATGTGAAAAAGCCCATGCGGGCGTGCACCGGCAAGGATATCTGCATGGAGTGGCTGTACCACATCGGCGTGCCCGAGGATCAGATCGAGGATCTGGCGTCCAACAGCGCCAACACCGTACCCGTGATGATGCCCTATATCGATGCGTTCTTCATGCCCCGCGCCTACGGCGACCGGCCCAATGTGGTGCCCGACGGCAGCGTGAACTTCGCCTTCCTCGGTCAGTTTGCCGAGACGCCCCGCGACACCATCTTCACCACCGAGTATTCCATGCGCACCGGCATGGAGGCCGTCTACACCCTGCTGAACGTGGACCGCGGCGTGCCCGAGGTCTGGGGCAGCGTCTATGACGTCCGCGACCTGCTGAACGCCACCGTGAAGCTGCGGGACGGCAAGAAGGCCACCGACATGGAGTTGGGCCTGATGGAAAAGCTGGCCGTCAAGAAGCTGCTGGGCAAGATCGAAAACACCGATATCGAAAAGCTCCTGAAGGAATACCACGTCATCTGACAGCCCCCAGCATCACCCCCCAAACAATAAATATCCCCCGGCCATAGCCGGGGGATATTTATTGCGTTCAGTTATACTCCCGCACCACGGCGGTGACCTTGCCCAGCAGCGTGGCCTCGCGGCCGTCGATGGGCCGGTAGTTCTCGTTCTCCGGCAGCAGCCACACCTCGCCGTTCCGGCGGCTCAGCCGCTTCACCGTGGCCTCGTCCCCCAGCAGCGCCACCACGATCTCGCCGTTGTGTGCCGTGGGCTGGCGGTGCACCACCACCAGGTCGTCCGGCAGGATGCCCGCGTTCAGCATGGACTCGCCCCGCACCCGCAGGGCAAAGTACTCCCCCTCGCGTCCGCCGGTGTCGAAGGTCAGATAGTCCTCAATGCACTCCTCCGCCAATATGGGGCTGCCCGCGGCCACGCTGCCCACCACGGGGATGCGGTCCGCCGCCGGCGCCGCCTCCTCCTGTACCGGCGCGCCGTCAGGCATCTCCCCCTGCATGGGCTGCGCCAGCGTCAGGGCCCGGCCCTTGCCGGCCCCCTTGGTCAGCACGCCCAGCTCCTCCATGTGCTTCAGGTGGAAATGCACCGTGGACGGCGATTTCAGTCCCACCGCCTCGCCGATCTCCCGCACCGAGGGGGGATACCCCTGCTCCCGCAGTGCCTGGGCGATGTAGTCGTAGATCTTCTGCTGCATTCTGGTCATCTTCGCCATAGCCATGCCCCTTTCATGCGCCCCGTGTCGGCGCAGGTCCGTTTTTTGTATGTGCGCCGCGTCCGCTGTTTTTCCGGCTCTATTATAGCACACCCTTTCGCGCATTGCAACATTTGTTCTATTTCTTTTTGCAGTTTTTTCTGAGGCTGCAGCAAAGACACCCGTGAAGTAACACCAAAAGCAATAAAAGAAATCCCGCTTCAACGGGCATTTCACTCTTGACAAGGACCGACGGTATATAGTATAATGATTTTCGCTGACACGGTGACATAGCCAAGTGGTAAGGCAAGGGTCTGCAAAACCCTCATTCCCCGGTTCAAATCCGGGTGTCACCTCCAACCAAAACTCCCGAAACGCCTGTGTTTCGGGAGTTTTTTCATGCCCAAAAGCAGGCTTTAGCCTTGTTTTTAGTCTTATGCGGAGCGCCCTGCCCGTTGAAACCGTTGAAAAAGGAGGGGGACGGAAGCTTCCGTCCCCCTCGTGCCATATGGTTCTATGCAGGCATCTCGTCCGTCCGTGTCGTTTAGCCCAGCTTTGCCCACGTCAGGGGGCCGACGATGCCGTCCACACCCAGACCGTTGGCCTTCTGGAACGCCAGCACGGCGGCCTTTGTCTTGCTTCCGAAGATGCCGTCCACGCTGCCGCAGTCAAATCTTCACGCTTCAGAATTGGCGCTACAGTCACGCCCACCGGCGAAACGCACTACGAGATACGGGCGCCCGACATCGATGTAACGGTGAATCCGGCCGCCGGCGACAGTCTTGACACCGTCGCGCTTACGCTGCCGTATGCGGACACCGGCAAGCACGCCTATACGCCGGACTGGTCGAAGCTTCCCAGCGGGCAGACTTGAAACTACAGCAGCTCGCCCAACGTCAGTGAAGGCTCGAACGCAAAGCTTACTACATTCTGCTGGCAGAAAGGCGCTGGTGGACGCGGAACTGCCGCCCTACGCGGTAACGGCGCCGATAAGCTACACCGGCACCGCGGCGCTGCTGCGCCGCCGCAAGCGTGAGGCCTGACGAGGCACCGCAGAAAACAGGAAACACCACCCAATGGGTGGTGTTTCTTTTCGGCGGAACAAGCAGGCACCCCCGGCAGTCCGGGGGTGCTTTTTATTGCTTTCGCGCGGTGATATAGTCGTCGCCGGGGCGCCAATAGGGGCAGGATCGGGTATCGGCGGCCAGGAAGCGGGCCAGCTCGTCCTCGTCCAGATCCATGTCACAGATATAATCGTCGTAGTCCTCGTCATAGACGTACCACACGCAGGTCTCACACTTGTCCATCACACGTCCTCCACCAGCCGGTGGCTGTCGAATTTGCAGAAGCGGTAGTAGATGAGCGTGGCCACGCTGCACACGAACCAGCCGGCGGGGTAGCTCATGGCGATGGGGATGATCTCGTTGGAGACATAGTGGCCCACGATGTAGAGGTATATCTGGCGGAAGACCACGAAGGAGCCCAGCATGATCCACATGGGCACCTGGCTGTTGCCCGCGCCGCGGAGGGCGGCGGAGTAGATCTGGTTGATGCAGAAGAAGAAATAGAAGGGTGACAGCAGCCGCAGCAGCGCGCCATAGGACACCACCTCGGCCTTGCTGTTGAAGAACGCCGTCAGGTCCGGGGCCAACAGCAGTACCGGCACCAACAGCACCGCCGTCACCGCGAAGGACAGGTACAGCGCCGTGCGGACGCCCTTCTTGGCCCGGGCCGTGTCGCCCACGCCCAGGTTCTGGCCCACGAAGGTGGTGCCGGCCATGGCGATGGACTGGACCGGCAGGATCACCAGCTGGTCCACCTTGGTATAGGCCGTCCAGCCGGACATACAATCCGGACCGAAATAGTTGATATAGCCCTGGACGAACACGTTGGAGAAAGCGGTGATGGCCATTTGCAGGGCGGCGGGTATACCCACGGACACGATCTGACGGAGAACGGACCAGGTCATACGCAGGGCGCGGAGCTCCACGCGGATACAGCCGGCGGCGCGCATGAGTACCCAGATGGTCAGCGCGGCGGACACCGCCTGAGCGATGATGGTGGCGTAGGCCACGCCCTCCACGCCCATGCCGAATTTCAGCACGAAGAGCAGGTCCAGCCCGGTGTTCAGCACGGCGGACACCAGCAGGAAGTAGAAGGGGCGGCGGGAATCGCCCACGGCGCGAAGGATACCGGAGCCCATGTTGTAGAGCAGCAGTCCCATGACGCCGGCGAAGTAGATGGTCAGGTAGGTGGTCTGCTCCGGTGCCACCTCGGCGGGGGTCTTCATCAGGCGGAGCATCAGGGGCGTCATGGCGATGCCGGCGGCGGTGAAGACCGCGCCCATCAGCAGCGTCAGCACCAGGGAGGTGTGGACCGCCTGGCGGACCTTATCCTCGCGGCCGGCACCGTAATACTGGCTGATGACCACGCCGGCACCGCTGGACAATCCCAGGAAAAAGCCGATAAGCGTGTTGATAATAGGGGTGACGGTACCCACGGCGGAAAAGGCCTCGTTGCTGACGTAGTTGCCCACCACCCAGGTATCCACCATGTTGTAGAGCTGCTGAAAAAGATTGCCCACCATCAGCGGCAGGGCAAAGTTGATCAGATGCTTTGTGATGCTGCCCTTGGTCATGTCCACGTCATAACGGGCGGCGCGGTGGTGGGTGTGGAAATGCAGATGCAGATGGCTGGAATGGCGCATGGAGGCTCTCCTTGTAACATACTTCTTTACAGGAATTTTACCATAATACCAGCCGGGGCGCAACAGGGAGAATGCCGGTTTTTCGGCGCGGACAGCGCCGCAGAATGGGCGGGAATGGACGGAGGAAGTGCGTCATTCCGGGAATTCCGTCCGGTCCGCCGGACGCATGATGGATACCTCGTAGGCGGTGCGGTCGGTGGTGACGCCGTTCTCCGTTTTGGAGTAGACACGGCTCTGGACCCGCCCCTCGGCGGTGAGCCGGGCGCCGGTGTGCAGCAGGGACACCTGCTGAGCCACGGCGCCCCAGGCGATGCAGGGCAGATAGTCGGCGCGGCCGTAGCGACGGTTCACCGCCAGGATCATGTCGCATATCTCGCGGCCAAGGGGCGTACGGCGGAGGGCGGGCTGCTTGCACAGCACGCCGCTGAGGAAAATGCGGTTCAGCGGTTCGCCGGCGTCATGGGTCAGCGTCTGGGCGAAGGTGGAGATGACCAGACGGCTGCCCTGGCCGCTTTTGTTGTTGAAGGAACGCAGCTGGCCGGTGATATGTACGCCGTCGCCGGGGGACACCGGCGTCAGCAGCAGAAGCGGCCGGGGGACGATGACGGGCAGCTTGTCCGCCTGACCGGACAGGCGCAGGACGGACAGGGTAAAGCGGTAGAACGCACAGCCGTGGTTCACATGGGACAGCAACGGCGCGTCCTCGGCCACGCCCCGCAGCTCCACGCGGTTGTAATTCAGCTCCATAGTACACCTCGTTTGTTGAGATGTCACAGCCTATGTGGGGCGGGGCTGGAATATGCCCCCTTTTCAAAGCGTTCAAAGTATGGCATAATACAGCAAAAGGAGTGATGACCATGCGTTATAAGGGAAAGGTATACCGACCGCCCAGCGAGGCGTACAGCCTGATCGTGCAGGTGACCTACGGGTGCAGCCACAACAGGTGCGCCTTCTGTGATATGTACGACGACAAACACTTTGCCATGCGGCCCATGGATGAGATACGGGAGGACTTTGAGCTGGCGCGGCGGGTATACCGCCGGGTGGAACGGGTCTTTCTGGCGGATGGGGACGCACTGATGCGGAGGACCGGCGACCTGGTGGAGATATTGGGGCTGGTCTATGGGCTGTTTCCGGAGTGCCAGCGGGTAACATGCTACGCCTCCCCCACCAGCCTGCAGATCAAATCCGAGGACGAGCTGCGCCTGCTGCGGAGCAAGGGCCTGCAGATGGTGTATATGGGATTGGAGTCCGGGTGCGACGCGGTGCTGGAGAAGATGCAGAAGGGCCACACGGCGGCGGAGATCGTGGCGGCGGGACAGAAGGCCCGGCGGTGCGGGCTGGCGCTGTCGGTGACGGCCATCTCCGGGCTGGGCAGCGTGGCACACTGGCGGGAGCACGCCGCGGACACGGCCAGAGCCGTCAGCGAAATGAAGCCGGACTATCTGGGGCTGCTGACGCTGATGGTGGAGCCGGGAACGCCGCTGGAGGCATGGGTGCGGGAGGGCAGCTTTACGCTGCTCAGCCCCCTGGAGGTACTGAAGGAAACAGAGCTGTTTTTACAGCACGTGGACAGCGAAGGAACCGTGTTCCGCGCCAACCATGCCAGCAACTATCTGACGCTGAAGGGCACACTGAACGGTGACCGGGAGGCGCTGCTGGCGCAGATCGCCGCGGCGCTGGACGGTCGCCGGGACCTGAAGCCGGAATTTTTGCGGGCGCTGTAATGCACGCGTTCAAAAAGGGCTTCCCGCCGGGAGGCCCTTTTGCTGTCCAACCAGCCCCGCGCTCTGCGGAAAAGGGCGGACTTGACAGGGTGGGTGGTTTTGTATATAATAGGCAAGATTTATATCAAAAGGAGGATACAGGGCGATATGGATACCGACAGCGGCGACCATCCCGGGAACTTGCCGGGCTGCCATCTGTTTTTTGCGGCATATCTGCGCCGCCTGACGCGGGGCAGACGTGCTTTTTTGCGCCTTTAGACCGGCGCGGATCACAGAAACAGATGACAGAAAAAGGAGCTATTGATCGTGTCAACGACTACATATATCATTATTATGGCGATATGCCTGCTGCTGTCCGCCTATTTCTCGGCCACGGAGACGGCGTTCTCCTCGGCCAATGTCACGCGGCTGAAAATGCTGGCGGAAAAAGGCAACAGCCGTGCCGCGCTGGCGTGCCGGCTGCTGGAGCGCTATGACAAGCTGCTGTCCACCATCCTGATCGGCAACAACATCGTGAACATTGCCATGGCATCCCTGGCCACGGCACTGTTCGTCAAAAGCTTCGGCGATGCCGGTGCTACGCTGTCCACCATCGTGGTAACGGTGGTGGTGCTGATCTTCGGCGAGATCTCCCCCAAGAGCATCGCCAAGGACTGCGCCGAGAACTGGGCCATGACAGCCGCACCGTTTCTGCGGTGCCTGATCTGGCTGCTGATGCCGCTGAACGCGCTGTTTTCCCTGTGGAAAAAGCTGCTGGCCAGGATGTTCCATCTGGATGGGGACAACAAAATGTCCCCGGAGGAGCTGCTGATGCTGGTGAACGAGGTGCAGCAGGAGGGCAGCATCGACAAGGACGAGGGCGACCTGCTGAAGAACGCCATCGGCTTTTCCGAGCAGGAGGCGCAGGACATCCTCATCCATCGGGTGGACCTGGCGGCACTGCCGGTGGACGCCACGAAGGAAGAGGTGGCGGACCTGTTCACCCAGACAAAGTATTCCCGGCTGCTGATCTATCGGGAGGACATCGACCACATCATCGGCACCATACACCAGAAGGACTTTTATGTGGGCTGCGGCGTGACGGACAAGCCGCTGGAGGAGATACTCTCCCCGGTCATGTTCGTGCTGGAAAACGAGCCAATCAGCCTGCTGCTGAAAAAATTGCAGCTGGCCAAGACCCAGGTGGCCGTGGTGGTGGACGAGTACGGCGGCACCTGCGGCATCGTGACCATGGAGGACATTCTGGAGGAGCTGGTGGGCGAGATCTGGGACGAGCACGACGAGGAGGAGGTCTTTATCCGCAAGGTGGACAAGGACACCTATCTGGTGGACGCGGCCATGGACTTTGACGATTTTGCCGAGTTCTTCCATCTGAACGAGGAGACGGAGATGACGTCCGTCAGCGGCTGGGTGATGGAGCAGTGCGACCGGGTTCCTGAGGTAGGCGACCGGTTCAGCTGCCAGGATCTGGACGTGCTGGTGACGCGGGTGGACAACCACCGCACTTGCGAGATCAAGGTGGTCCGGCGGGAAGCGTCCGGCGGCGAGATCACCGACGAGACATAAGCAGAAGCACCCGGAGGCATAAGCCTCCGGGTGCTTATTTTTTCCTGTGAGGAACCTCCCCTAAGGTGAGTCCAATACTACCATACCACCATCCGCCCGCCAATGCAAGAAGAACCTTCGCTTCTGCAACAATTTCTCCCTAATTCTATATATTATATGATAATTCCGATGAAATATCTGCGTTTTGCACCGTTGACAGCGGAGGTATGGGGGTGTACCATCGGAGCATATTTTTTACAGGGGAGATGGCGGGATGAAGTATATTTTTGTGACCGGCGGCGTGGTGTCTGGGCTGGGAAAGGGCATCTGCGCGGCATCGCTGGGCCGGCTACTGAAGCAGTGCGGTCTGCGGGTGCGAAACCAGAAATTCGATCCGTACCTGAATGTAGACCCGGGAACTATGAGCCCTTACCAGCACGGCGAGGTGTTCGTCACCGACGACGGCGCGGAGACGGATCTGGACCTGGGACACTATGAGCGCTTCGTGGATGAGGCGCTGACCGGCGACAGCTCCGTTTCCTCCGGAAAGATCTTCTGGTCGGTGCTGAACCGGGAACGGCAGGGCGGCTATCTGGGCGGCACGGTGCAGATCATCCCCCATGTGACCGACGAGATCAAGCGGCGGTTGTACGCCATGGATGACGGACAGACGGACGTGGTCATCGCGGAGATCGGCGGCACGGTGGGTGACATCGAGAGCCAGCCGTATCTGGAGGCCATCCGTCAGGTGGCGGCGGAGCAGGGACGGGAAAACGTGCTGTATATCCACGTGCCGCTGGTGGTCTCCATCCCCGGCAGCGGCGAGCTGAAGAGCAAGCCTACACAGCACTCCGTGAAGGAGCTGCTGAGCGTGGGAATCCAGCCGGATATCCTGGTGTGCCGCACCGACAGCCCGCTGCCGGAGGACATGCGGAAGAAGATCGCACTGTTCTGCAATGTCAGTGAGGACTGCGTCATCCCCAACCTGACGGCGTCCACCCTGTATGAGGTGCCCCTGCTGCTGGAGCGGGAGGGGCTGTGCCGGGTGGTGTGCCGCATGCTGGGACTGGGCGCCGGCGAGCCGGATATGCGGCACTGGCAAGAGCTGGTGACGCAGATACACGCGGCGGAGCAGCGTCATGTGACCATCGCGCTGGTGGGCAAATACACGGAGCTGCACGACGCCTATCTCAGCGTGGCGGAGTCCCTGTTCCACGCGGGGACCGCCTGCGGCGCACATGTGGACATCCAGTGGGTGGACTCACAGCACCTGACGGCGGAAAACCTCACGGAAACGCTCTGCGGGTGCAGCGGCATATTGGTGCCCGGCGGCTTCGGTGACCGGGGCATTGAGGGGATGATCCTGGCGGCACAGTACGCGCGGGAGAAGGGTATCCCCTATCTGGGCATCTGCCTGGGGATGCAGATCGCGGTCATCGAATTTGCGCGGCACGCAGCCGGGTGGGCGGATGCCCACAGCGCAGAGTTCAGCGCCGTGACGGCACATCCGGTCATCGACCTGATGCCGGACCAGGTGGGCGTGACCGCCAAGGGCGGCACCATGCGGCTGGGCAAGTATCCCTGCGTGCTGGCGGAGGGAACAAAGGCCCGGGAGGCCTACGGCCAGCGGGAGATATGGGAACGCCACCGTCACCGGTATGAGTGCAGCAACGTGTTCCGGCCGGAGCTGGAGGCCGTGGGCCTGCGGGTAGCGGGTACATCGCCGGACGGCCGTCTGGTGGAGATGGTGGAGATACCGGACCACCCGTGGTTCGTGGGGTGCCAGTTCCACCCGGAGTTCAAGAGCCGGCCGGACCGGCCCCATCCCCTGTTCCGCGGCTTTGTGGCCGCAGCGCTGGCACAGCAATAAGGAGGTACAAAAAGGCCCGCCCCTGCGGGGCGGGCCTTTGCGCTCAGCGCATCAGGGCTGCATGGCGGCAGCGGTGGCCGGGTCAAGGTAATACTCCCCATCGCCGCCCCGGTAGTAGATATTCTGGATAAACCCGTGGAGGTCATACTCCACCTTGGTGTTGGGCTCCGCCGCTATGGTGTACATCTCCTCCGGGAAGATGTCCTCCCGGCTGTTGATCTCCTCCTCGGTCAGGTCGCCGCCGCTTTCCACAGTGCGGTTCAGGTGGGCGTCGTAGTACACCACGGAGTAGTCCTGCATCCACGTGGGGATATAGACCACCTTCGTGCCGGTCTGCCCGTCCTCCTGCGTCTGGGAGATGCCCTCCACCGGCGGCACGTCGCCTTCATCGGCGGGCAGCGTCTGTGCGCCGCAGGCGCTCAGCGTCAGCAGCGCTAGCAGGCACGCGATAACAGTGATTTTTTTCATGGTCTTAACTCCTTTCGCTCTCATATATGCTCTCCGCCGTGGACACCAGCTCCTGCCGGGACTGACCGCCGATCAGCAGGAACAGGCAGTTGGCTCGCTCGTCCACCCACACCAGCGCCGCAGCGCCCTCCGGGATGGACACCTGATGGAAATGCACGGGGTCGCTTCCCCGATAGAACCACAGGCCGCAGCCGTGCTGCACCTGCGGAGAGGCGTCCTCTGCGGGCAATATGCGGTACAGCTGCGCGGACAGGCCATGTACGGTCACATTCTCCGTCTCGTAGTCCTCCGGCTTGCCCGCCCCGCCCGTGGGACGCTGCCCCGTCTCCGTGGAGGAGAGGCCGCCGGTGCTGTTGCTTCGCAGCTCCACGCTGATGGGCTCGTCGCCGGTCATGGGCACGGCCTCAAACAGCAGATCGCCCTGTGAGGACGTCCAGCGCATGACCCGGATGCCGTTCTCCCTGCCGGTAAAGTCGCCCGACAGGACATAGCCCAGCGGGGCGGTGGGGGTGTAGTCCTGCACCGTGCCCCCGGCGTCCGCCGGGGTGATGCGGTAGGCTGTCACCAGCTCCGTTATCTGCACGAACCAGCGGCTTACCGCCGCCCGCGCCACCGGACTGGCCGCCAGCACCGCGCCAAAGGTCAGCAGTGCCGTCAGAGCGGCCGCCGCCGCGCGTCGGCCCCATCGTCGGACCGCCTGCCGGCGGGTCACACAGCGCGTCAGCGCCGTCATGTCCGCCTGAAAGGCCGGGGAAAATCCATCCTCCGGCGCCGGCAGCGCCGCCGCCAGCTGCACCGCCAGTCGGCGCGCGCCGCAGCACAGCGCTTCATCATTGAGCAGAATGCTCATACAGATATGCCCTCCTTTTCCAGTTCTGTACGCAGGGCGGCCTTGGCCCGCTGCAGAAGCTTCTGGGCCGCAGCAAAGGAGAGACCCAGCAGGGATGCCGTCTCACGGGTGCTGTAGCCGCAGCCGTAGCGCAGCAGCAGTGCCTCGCGGCAGCGGGGCGGCAGGCGGCCCATGGCGTCGGCCACCGGGTCGCCGCAAGGCGGTGGCGTGACCAGAACGGTGTTCTCGTCAAAGGGCACGCCGTCACGGCGGGCCTGCTGCCGCAGGCAGTCGATACACTTACGCTCCGTGATCACCACCAGATATGCCTCCAGCTGGGGGCGGGGCAGGTGGCACAGCCGCGGAAAGTGCTCCGCCAGCGCCAGGAACGATTGCTGCACCGCGTCCTCGGCATCCGCCTGAGCAGACAGCCTCCGCCGCGCCAGCGCCAGCATCCGCCCGCAGCAGGCGCAGTATACGTCCTCAAAGAGCCGCCGCTCCTCCGCGCTCTCCAGCGCCGTCATGCACACCGTCAAACGCCCACCTCCCCGCAGCTTGTTGCATTCATCATAACACAGGCGGCCGCCCTGTGTCATCACTATATAAACGCCGCAGCGGAGCAAATGCGGACAGGAAAACCGAAAATTTTTTCAAAAAACGTGTTTCCCTATGGAAAAAGGACGCCGGGGCGTCCTTTTCGGGTAAGACTGTTCATACATATACAGAAGGCGATGCCGGCTACACCATGACGAACATATTATAATGCTTCATCAGGCGGATATCCTCCTTGGATATCTTCAGCTCCTGGACCAGCGCCTTGTCGATGGAAAGCGGTGTTTTGCTGAGAAGGCGCTTGGCGGCGGAAGGCATCAGCGGGCGGCAGGAGATACCATAGGTCAGCACCCACTTCCGGTCGTCATCCATGTAGGGTTGGGGAATGCCGATCTGGTATTTGTCCATGGGCATATCGTCATTCTGGAACAGCATGGCGCTGAACGCCTCGTAGTGGGTCAGGGTGCCGTGGTAGGTGCTCTCACAGACCCGGTAGTGGGCCAGGTCCTTGATGTTCATGTACATGAGTACCTCGGCCGTGCTGCTCTCCTCCGTGGGGAATATATCGATCACGGTGCACTGGGCGCGGTTGACCCGGCCGTCGAAGAAGTACATATATAATTGGGAGGCGTCCCGGAAAAAGGCGGGTACCTCCGCGTTGTACTCCTGGTCAATATCCGGTGTATTGCGGTACAGCAGATCATAGATGCTGACCTTCAGGGCGTTGGCGATGTCGTAAAGCGTGGCAATATCCACGGAGATCTGTCCGTTCTCGTACTTGGAGATGGCCGAACGGGTCTTGTAGATGGCCTGAGCCAGCTCGTCCATCGACATACCCCGGCTTTTGCGGGCGTAGCGGATGCGGCTGCCGACTTCTCTTGTGATATTTTCTCTTGCAGTGTCCATAGGTGATTTCCTCAAAATCAATTCAGGTTCATTTTTTCGCTGGTTTTTAACGATTATAGCAAAATACGTCAAATATGTCAACAAACGTTCCGTTCAGGAAACATAATTTGCACAAATTGTTCCGCAGGGGGAACAGGCGGCAAATTGCCACCCGGTCCATTTTCCGTTATAATGGCAACTAAGGTAAACCTTACGTACGCAAAACTGTACAAAATCACAATAATACTACGTTGAAATTGGAGAGGTGTACAAAATGAAGGTCAAAGCTGATACGTTGTTTTATGGCGGCAAGATCTACACGATGGAAGCGCCGGGCGTCTGCAAGGAAGCAGTGGTGCTGAAGGACGGCAAATTTGCCTATGTGGGCACAAAGGAAGAGGCGCTGGAGCGCTTTGACTGTGCGAAGTGCATTGATCTGCAGGGCAAGACTGTGCTGCCCGGCATGGGCGACTCCCACCTGCACTTCTTCGCTTTCTGCCAGACTTATACCACGGTGGACCTGGGCGGCGCCACCTCCCGCGCCGAGGCACTGCAGCTGCTGCGTGACCGCGCGGCGGAGACACCCAAGGGCGAGTGGATCAAGGGCTCCAACTTTGACCAGTCCAAGTGGAAGGACTGCGAGGACCGGCTGCCCACCCGTCTGGACCTGGACGAGGCCAGCACCGATCACCCCATCGTCATCAAGCGCGTGTGCCTGCACACGGCGGTGGCCAACACCATGGCGCTGGAGAAGGCCAACATTACCAACGGCTACGTGTACGGCCCCGGCGGCCTGGTGGAGCTGGACGCTGACGGCAATCCCAACGGCATTTTCCGTGAGCAGGCCTCCAAGATCTACGACAATCTGATCCCCGACCCGTTCCTGGTGCCCGCCACCCGCGAGAAGTGCATGAAGAAGGGTCTGGCGCTGGCCTCCAGCCTGGGCGTGACCATGATGCACACCTACGCCGCGGAGATCTGGCACTATGACGAGGACTTCGCCGACTATGTGGCCCGCAGCGACCGCGGCGAGCTGCCGGTGCGTATGGCCGTGTGCCTGGACTATATGTTCGACCCGGAAAACCTGACACCCGAGCAGCGGAATGATCCCTATCGTGCCGCACGGATGGGCAGCTTCAAGAGCTTCTCTGATGGCTCCCTGGGCTCCCGTTCCGCCAAGCTGTACACCGACTACGCGGACGATCCCGGCAACACCGGCATTCTGGTCATCAGCCCGGAGGATCTGGCCAAGAGAATGTACAAGGCATACAGCCACGGCTTGCAGCCCGCCACCCACTGCATCGGCGACAAGGCGCTGGAGGTCACTCTGGACGCGGTGGAGTACTGCCTGCAGCAGGGGCTGAAGGACGGCATGACGCCGGAGGAGCAGGCCAAGCGTCTCCCCTTCCGCATCATCCACGCCCAGATGGCCACGCCGGAGCTGATCGAGCGCATGAAGAAGCTGCCGATCGTGCTGGATATCCAGCCCACGTTCCTGATGACCGACCTGCACTGGATCGAGGAGCGCGTAGGCAAGGAACGCGCCGTGCTGAGCTATCCCTGGAAGACGTATCTGGACGCGGGACTGATCATGGCCGGCGGCTCCGACGCACCGGTGGAGAGCTTCAATCCCTGGATCGGCATCTACGCCACCGTGACCCGTCAGGATATGGACGGCTATCCCGTGGGCGGCTATCACCCCAACGAGAAGGTATCCGTGTATGACGCGGTGTGTATGTACAGCAAGAACGTGGCCTATGCCAACGGCGATCAGGATCTGATGGGAACCATCGAGGCCGGCAAGTTCGCCGACATGGTGGTCATCGACCGCGACATCTTCCACATTCCCGAAAACGATATCAAGGACATCCAGGTGCTGAACACCTATATGGCCGGCATCGAGAGATATCACCGCGACTGATACGCGCAGCACAACAAAGGAGCTAAGACATGAAATTAAATTCTTTTGACAAGGTCAAGCAGTTGACGGAAGAGATGGTCGCCATCCCCAGCATCAACAAGGAGCCGGGCGGCGAGAGCGCCGTGGCCCGCTATATACAGGACTTCTATATGTCCCTGCCCTACTTCCAGGCACATCCCGAGCAGGTCAAGTGCTTCCAGACCAAGAACGACTTTGTGGTGCGGCACAGCACGCTGGCCTATGTGAAGGGCACCAAGGGCAATTCCAACCGCACGGTCATCCTTATCGGCCATATCGACACCGTGGGCGTGGACGATTTCGGCACCATCCGCGAGTACGCGTTCCGCTGCGAGGAGCTGCCCGCCAAGCTGCGCGAGACGTTCGTGCTGCCCCAGGAGGTCATTGACGATATCGAGTCCGGCGAGTATCTGTTCGGCCGCGGCGCGCTGGATATGAAGTCCGGTGTAGCAGGCCATATGTACCTGATCCAGTACTTCTCTGAGCATCCCGAGGAGCTGGACGGCAACCTGCTGGCTATCGGCGAGTGCGACGAGGAGGACAACTCCAAGGGCATCATCACCGCCCTGGACCTGCTGGAGGAGCTGAAGGAGAAGGAACACTTCGAGTACGTGGCGTGCATCAACGCCGACTACTCCACCAACTACGCCCCCGGCGACGAGAACCGCTACATCTACTACGGCAGCATCGGCAAGCTGCTGCCCTGCTTCGCCGTGTTCGGCAAGGAGGCCCATGTGGGCCAGGCCTTCAGCGCGCTGGACCCCAACCTGGTGCTGGCCAACATCACGCGCAAGATGTCCCTGAACACCGACCTGTGTGATATCGCACAGGGTGAGGTGGCCATTCCGCCCATCTCCCTGAAGCAGATGGACACCAAGGGCCCCTACACCGTGCAGACGGCGCTGACGGCCTTCGGTTACTACAACTTCTTCACCCACGGCTGGAGTCCTTCCATCGTGCTGGAGAAGAGCAAGCAGATGGCTGTGGAGGCCTTTGACGAGACGGTGGAGTACCTGAATGCCCAGTACAAGCGCTTCTGCGAGCTGAGCAAGGTGGACTTCCATCAGCTGCCCTGGAAGACCCGTGTCTACACCTGGAACGAGTTCTATAACGAGCTGGCCGCCGTGCACGGCGAGGCCTTCAAGAAGGCCATTCACGAGTTCACCGTGAAGCTGCATGAGGACGATCCTGAGCTGGATCTGCGGCTGTTCGGCCTGCGTGTGGTGCAGGAGGCATGGAAGTGGTCTGAGGACAAGTCCCCCGCCGTGGTGGTGTTCTTCGGCTCCATCTTCAGTGCCCGTATCGAGATGACCGGCCGCACGGCCAAGGAAAAGGCTCTGCTGGATGCGGTGGAGAGCGCTATCGAGGTGGTGCGGCCCGAGGCCCAGCGCCAGATCAAGACCCGTATGTTCTACCCCTACATCTCCGACTCCAGCTTTATGGCCGTGTGCGACGACACCCTGGCTATCCAGGCGCTGGAGACGAACATGCCCCAGTACGGCGTGAAATACACGCACCCGGTGGATAAGATCCGTCAGATCGACGTCCCCGTTGTCAATATCGGTACCTTCGGCCGCGACGGACATATGCTCACCGAGCGCGTGGATATGCGGCAGACGTTCCAAAATGTTCCCAACATCACCTATGAAGCGGTGAAGCGTCTGCTGAGCTGAGCTATCCCTCCCTACGCTGAGAGACCCTGTCAAAACGCACAAAACGCACCAAGCACAAAACGCAAAACGCACAAGCGCAATCGCAGAGAAAATCACCTATTGTTTCGCGTGAAAGGAGAAAAGTATGGTTATACTGCAAGCTATTCAAGATTTTGGTAACTGGTTCTGGGGCATTCCCATTTTGATCCTCATCGGCGGCGGCGGTCTGTTCCTGACCATCTATCTGGCTATCTGGGCTTCCCCCAGATCCGCCACTTCGGCTACGCCATGAGCCAGACCTTCGGCAAGATGTTCGCCAAGAAGGAAGAGGGCAAGGTCCGTCCCATCTCCGCCGCATTCGCGGCCCTGGCCTGCGCCGTCGGCGCTTCCAACATCGTCGGCGTGCCCGTGGCTATCGCCCTGGGCGGCCCCGGCGCTGTGTTCTGGATCTGGATCCTGGCTATCTTCGGCATGTGCACCAAGTACTGCGAGGTCGCGATGGGCATCAAGTACCGTCGTAAGAACGACGTGGGCGAGTGGGTCGGTGGCCCCGCCTACTACCTGCGCGGTCTGGGCAAGAAGATCGGCGTCGTGTTCGGCGTCGGCTACGCCTTCTTCTTCATGATCGAGCTGGTCCCCTCCCTGGCCTCTCAGGGCGTTTCCGCTGCTGAGCAGTTCAACGTCTTCGGCGCAAACCAGACCGTCACCGGCATCATCATTGCCGTTTTGGTGGGCGTTATCCTGGCCGGCGGCTTCAAGCGCGTGTCCAGCGTCACCGACATCCTGGTGCCCGTGATGGCCTGCCTGTACGTGCTGGGCGCTCTGGTCATCATCTTCGCCCATGTGGGCGAGCTCCCCGCTATTTTTGGCATGATCTTCCAGGATGCCTTCACCGGCCGCGCCGCTGTGGGCGGCTTCGCCGGCGCCACCGTCATGGCTGCTATCCGTTGGGGCGCTGCCCGCGGCGTGTACTCCAATGAGGCGGGCGTAGGCTCCACCATCGCCGGTCACTGCACCGCCGATACGGATCACCCCATCCGTCAGGCCCAGTTCGGTATCTTCGAAGTCTTCATGGATACCATCGTTATCTGCACCATCACCGCCCTGGCTGTTCTGGCCTCCGGCGTGTGGACCCAGGAGGGTCTGAGCTCCGGCCAGCTGGCCCTGGCTGCTTTCCAGTCCGTGTTCGGTAACTTCGGCGCCATTTTCGTCGCCATTACGGTGTTCATGTTCGTGTTCTCCACGATCATTTCCGCCGGCTTCTTCGGCCAGATCCAGGCTGAGATCCTGTTCGGCCGTAAGTTCTCCAAGATCTGGGTGTTTATGTATCCCCTGTTCATCGGCATCGCCTGCGCGTTCTCCAACGTGACCACCATGTACATGATCACCGACGGCTTCATGGCTATTATCGTCATCCTGAACATGATCGGCCTGCTGCTGATGTGCAAGCAGGTGAAGGACCTGCAGAAGGAGTACTACAACACTCCCGGTATGTACTACCTGGCTGACAAGGCCGCCAAGGAAGCCAAGAAGGCTGCCAAGTAACGGCTGACACAGCATAACACAGTGATAACGTAATTCCCCTGTACTGACATTCCCCGCGTTTTGTGCGTTTACCCCCCCTGGACCTCTCAGCGAAGGGTGCTGCTCCCCTCCAGCGCCGGGGCCCGGTCCGGCCTTGTGCCGGGCCGGGCTTCCGGCATTTCAGGGGGCCTGCCCCACCCCACGATAAAAGGGAACGACCGCCGAATGGGCGGTCGTTCCCTTTTGTGCGGCGGGTTCTTGTTTAACCAAAGGTGCCTTTTTATACACATCACTATCCGGCGGATCGCACCGTTATTCCTCTGCGGGCAGCGTCACGGTAAATGTGGAGCCATTTCCAGGGCGGGAGAACACCGTCACCCTCCCGCCGCACAGCGTTACCACCCGGCGAACAATGGACAGGCCCAGGCCGTTGCCCCGGTCATCCGGGTATGGCGCAGCCCGGTAGAACCTGTCGAAAATGTGCCGCTGTGTCTCCTCGTCCATACCGATACCCGTATCGGAAACAGACACGGTGACCTCTCCCTCACCTCGCCGCAGCACCACGGTGATCTGCCCGCCGGCGGGCGTGAACCGGATAGCGTTGGAGAGCAGGTTGGACCAGATGTGCTCCACCAGCTCCTCATTGCCGTAATAGTCCACCGGATCCAGGTCTCCCTCCACGGTCAGGCTCTTTTTCAGCCACTCCCTCTCCTGCTGGCGCACACACCGGCGGAGCTGTTCATCCAGGCTGTACAGCGTCTTGTCGGACACGATCTCGGTGTTTTCGTACCGGGCCAGTTCCAGAACGTGGGTGCTCATGGCAGCCAGCCGTTCGGACTGCTGCACCACGGTATCCGTATAGGTCCGCCGCTGCTCCGGTGTCAGGTCGTCGTTTTGCAGCAGCTTGGCAAATCCCCGGATGGAGATAAGCGGCGTTTTGAACTCGTGGGAAAAGGTATTCACAAAGTCCATTCGCAGCAGCGCCACGCTGGACAGTTCCTCCGCCATTTTATTAAAGCTGCGGATATATTCCGCCACCTCGCCCCGGGCGCCCCGCATATCCACCCGCACGGTATAATCGCCCTCCGCCACCGACTGCGTGGCCTGCATCAACCGTGACAGCGGCGCCAGATACCCACGGAAAATGAATATGGCCAGCAGTACGCCCAGGATGGCGCTGACCGAAAGGATGAGGATGGGCCACAGCAGCGTATAGCTGGCGTCCTCCAGATGCACCAGCCGCTGCACCAGTGTAAATATCCCCAACGCCATCCCCACATACACCGCCACCAGCCCCAGCACCAGCAGGAACATGGTGCCCAGCAGCCGGACAGGCGGCTTTTCTTTTTTCACCTTATTTCTGGCCATTGCCGTCCTCCCGGGGCATCCCCATATAGCCAAATCCCCGAATCGTCCGCAGCTCGAAATCCGGGTTGTCCCGGAATTTCTCTCGCAGTCGGGAGATGTAAACCTCCACAGTGTGCTCGTCCACATCACTGTCCAGATCCCATATGTCGTCGATAAGCTGCCGTTTTGTGAAAAGCGTCCGGGGGTAAGACAGCAGCTTATACAGCAGCAAAAACTCCTTAGCGGACAGCTGCCACGTACTCTGCGGAGTGATGACCTGCAGGGAGCCGCGGTCCAGTACCGTGGTGCCCACCGTCAAGCGTCGGTCTGCCCGGCTGCAATACCGCCGCAGCAGGGCCTCGATACGCCAAAGCATCTCCTCCTCGTCCACTGGCTTGACCATATAGTCATCCGTCCCCGCCCGGAACCCCCGGCGCTTGTCCTCCTGGGTCACGCGGGCCGTCACCATCAGCACCGGCAGATCGCAGTTCCCCTCCCGCAGCGTCTGGGTGAAGGTAATGCCGTCCATCCGCGGCATAGTGATATCCACCACCGCCAGATCGCACTGGTAGTGTTCCATCACCTCCAGCGCCTCCACACCGTCCCGCGCAGGGCACGGCTCGTACCCGGCACGCCGCAGCACCTCGCACATTAGAAATCTGGCGTTGTCATCGTCCTCGGCCACCAAAATGCGGAACATGGCTGTCCCTCCCTTGTGTTTTTTTGGATTTTATCACACCTGCTCTCAAAAATCGAGATTTTTTGAGCTTACGTTGAGGTTTCTTCGGTATACTGCCGTTACCATAGGAAAAATAGGAGGAACACCCCATGCCCAGACCTGTCTGCATCACCTACGACAGCACCTGTGACCTGACGCCCCAGCTGCTGGAGCGCTTCCATATCCGCACCATACCCCTGACTATCCAGAGTGGCGGGCGTGTCTTCCCTGATGACGGAAACTACACCTCGGCGGAGCTGTACGCCGATTACCGCCGGAACGGCACCCTGCCCAAAACAACAGCGATCAGTCCAGAAGCGTTCAAGGCATTTTTCTCCCCGCTTTTAGCGGAGGGCTATGACATCGTCCACATCGACATCAGCTCGGAGCTGTCCTGCACCTGCCAGAACGCAGTGCTGGCGGCACAGGAGCTGACGGAGCAAGGACAGATCCACGTGGTGGACAGCCGCCAGCTCTCCACCGGCGGCGGGTTGCTGGCACTACAGGGGGCCAAGCTACGGGACAGCGGTATGGCGGCGGCGGACATCGCCGCGGAGCTGCGCCGCCTGGCACCCTGTAGCGACACCAGCTTCGTACTGGACACGCTGGAGTTTATGTGGAAGGGCGGCCGCTGCAGCGGTGTGACGGCGCTGGGCGCCAATATGCTGAAGCTGAAGCCCTGCCTTGAAATGCGGGAGGGCAAGCTGGCAGTCTGCAAAAAGTACCGCGGCGCCATGGAAAAGGTGTACCGCCAGTATATCACCGAACGGTTGGCGGACAAGACGGTGGTGACTGATCACGCTTTCATCACCCACTCCGGCGAGGTGGCGGAGGGCACTCTACAGGAGCTGACGAAGCTGGTACGGGAGTTGGCACCCTTTCAGGAGGTATTCGTCACCCAGGCTGGCTGCACTGTGTCCTCACACTGCGGCCCCGGCACCCTGGGTGTGCTGTTCCTGCGGCAGCCGGAGCAATAACAAGCTGCGCATCAGTTGTGCACCCATGTCCGCACCAGATTGGGCACCCATCCGAACACACGGCGGCACTCTGCCCTGCATTCTTGTTCGGTACAGTCCGGATGTGCGGCCATATAGGCCAGCAGGTACGCCCGTACATTCTCGCGAATGCTTTTCCGGGCGAACCGGAAATCATACTTGGGAATTGCGTCCAGCGCAAATGAGGTCAGCGGGGTATCGCTGTAACAGGGCTTGGCCAAGTTCACACGGGTCGTGTGGCAGATAGTGTGACGGGCGTTCGCAGGGTGGAGTATGTCCTCCAGATGCTCGAAGTCCGCTTTCGTTTTGCCGGTGCTCAACAATACGCGCGGAAGCTGTGTCTGTGTCAGAAAGCGCCCGTTGGCGAGAGTAGCCTTCAGCAGAAAGGACAGGCAGAAATCCTCCGAATTTGATAAGCAAATATCCACACCGCCGTAGCCTCGCTCATGGAAATACATCTGTCCAAATCGGTTTTTTTGCTTGCGGCTGCGATGGGTATTGTAGTCGGGGAAATGCGTTTCGTCATAGCAATAGGCCTCTACCCATAGCGGCTCAATGGTCACGCCAAAGACCTCGATGCGGCAATCATTGATAAGCTTATCGCCCAGCGCTTGCAGAATATGTACCTGTTCATCATAAGCGGCATTTTTTAAATTGCTGACCAAGGTCCACAAGTCGGCAGCGCGGTCCATACACTCAGTCCTTTCCGGGGCGTTTCAAAAAGTATATCACTTGGATGGCGTTCGTACAAGTTCCATAGGAAGAACTTTGCGTAAGGACACACATTCGCCACGTTAGTTCTGCAAAATGGCGTGGATGCGTTTACGGTGTACCCATTCATGCCAAGTAAGATCCCCCAATCCCCTGTGCTGCAAGGGATTGGGGGATCTTCTCGTGTTGATGTGTTTTAATATATATCGAGAAGTTTTGCGTAGATTTGGGCGTTTGTTGGAAGGATCGTTGAAAAGTGACTTGTGTTAACCAAAACGTAACATAACAGGAAAGCCATTGCCTGAAAGCACATTTCCAGTGATTGGTACGTCTATTTCCTCCTCGAGAGCGAGTCTCGGTAATGCAAGTCTACCGGCCATAAATGATACTCGTAGCTCACAACAGAAAACATATTCCATGGAAATAGGTGTTCTGTCACCACTTCCATGTCGCGCTACGCAGGTAAGAAAACAGGGAAAAAGATTGCCGACGAAGAAACGGCGCAGAAAATCATCGCTGCACTGGAAAATGAGAGCATCAAGTATGAGACATACTTCAAGCTTATCATTGCCACGGGGATGCGGCGCGGCGAGTGCTGCGCCCTGCAATGGCGGGATATCGACCGAGAGCAGCTCAATATCCACAGCCTGCGCCACACCGCTGCCAGCCTGATGATCGCGGGCGGTGCGGATATGGCAACGGCAGCGGGTATCCTCGGCCACAGCCAGCTCTCCGCCACGCTGGATATCTACACCCACACCTTCGATAAGAACAAAAAAGCCGCCAGTGCAGGATTGCAAGGGTTGCTTGAGATATGCCGCAGGATAGCTCAGTACTGAGTATCCTTTGCCTTCCGTGTGGCAGGAGTGACGGCAGTTACGGGAAAAACTGCGGGGTCACGGTAAAAATTCAAGGAGGAAAAGTACGCTTTTGGGCTTACGCCGGAAGCAAAGAAAATGATAGAAATAAACGCGCCACTGGCTAACTGCGGCAGCCAAAGTGAGTTCGTAGAAAAGGCCGTTCGGTTCTATGACGGCTACCTGAAGGTGCAGAACGCCGGTACGTTCCTGCCCCACGCAGTGGCTGACGTGCTGAAGGGAACGCTGGGCGTGTCCGCAAACCGCATGGCAAAGATGCTGTTCAACCTGACCGTGGAGCACAACATCACCAACCACCTGCTGGCCGCCGATGTGGATATGACACGCGAGGAGTACAACAAGCTGCGCGGCGGCAGCGTCCGCGAGGTCACCAGCACACGGGGTGTGCCAAGAATCTGACTTGGCACTTAACAAACCCCCTCGTTGCAAAGTGCGGCAGTCCATGTTACAATAAAAATATCTGTGTTGCAGGTAGCACACTCGAGACAACAGCAACCAAATCTTCTTCCGTGTCAGATGGACACACCCTGCACTCGGTGCTGTAGGGATATTCGCCCAAGGAGAGCCTGACTCTGATAGAGACATCTGGGCAGGAGAACCAGGACAAATTTCAATTAATTGGGAAATGTTGTAATAATCGGCCATGTTAAATCAACTATACTAATAGAGCATCCACGTTGGCATATCAGTAGGGAGGTGACATATGAAATATTCAGCCTAATTGCTTGTGTTCGTGTGTTTACAAAACAAGTAGTGAAAGCCTTGGCGGAAAATAAATGGCTTGTTTGTATTTACCCCCTTTTACTTCCGCGCGGTTTGTATTATTATAATGAGGTGCAGAAAAGAAATCCAATCCACAGTATTCTTTACACCGCAAGGCAGTCCTTTGCGGTGGGCTTAAAACTACCGCTTTATGAATGTGAGGGGAATCGGCTAAAAAAGAGATCGCTAGGTCATCACGTTTCTGAAGGTAGGAAGAAACAGGTAAGGAGGTTAGCAAATGGCACACGATGGTAAATTCGCTCAATATATACGCAGAAAGCATATCCACTGGATGGTTGCTGCAGTGCTGTGTGCGCTAGTTGCATTGCTTGTGTTGCGCAGAATTCAGATGCCTGCCAATGTCCCGCTGCCTCAAGTACCCGTCAGTGATCCTCAACCTAAAACGCCGTATTCCATTCCCATCGAGAATACAAAACTGTACGTTTATGTAAGCGGAGAGGGAGCCTTAGATTCTGAAGAAAGCACTACCTATCCCGAGGAAGCTGCTGTCGAATTAGCAAAATCGTTCCTCGACGACTTGATGACTCCTTCCGATGCTCGAACATTTACGATTACGGAGTACAGGGATCTCAAAGTGCGCCTACTGCCAACGACTGATATGGACAGAGAAAGCGCGGATATATACGTACTTAGACCATCTGAAATCAGCAAAGATACTTGGATTGTGGAAATAGATGTTTCCTTTCAATATGAAGGGGTCATCAGCCCCATCGGGAGTGCCGATCAGCGGTGGATTGACAGCCTTTATCAAGGCAGTCCCATTGGTTTCCTACTAACACGAAACGGAACGGAGTATACAATGCGTTCTCGTTACAGTGGTGCATAATAGCAGTGCAATATTTTTTAATTGAGTGATTTGTCCGTAACCGTCAAAACAGAGGGCGGCTGGACAGACATGGGACAATCATGTTTCGCCAACAATGAAAGAATTTATAGCCGCACTGGAGGGGGCAAACATTACAACAAAATTGGAGAATGGAAAAATTCATTTGCGGCGAGAAGTAAAAAGACCGTGGCCATTTAAGCCCGAAACAATTAACTATTCAATAGGTTTTGCTGGCTGAAGTCGGAGTGTAGGCGCTAAAACGGCGCGGGAAGTCCTTCAAAAGCTGAAGCTTTACGAAGAGTATCCAGACTATCAAGACTTTCTTGAGGGGAAAGAACCTATGTACCAAATGGTAGAACAGTTTGAGGTTCCACTTAGGCGATTAAAAGATGAATGAATACGCATATTGTGCATTAAAAGTAGCAAAAGCCATCTGATAGATTGCCGAACTTCCTTTCCGCTCCTTTTTCACCCTTTCCGCGCATTTCCGCGTGTGGGTCACGGTGTGGGTCAAAACTGTCCCACGCCGTGGCCCACAGATTAAATCGGCAAAAAAGTAAAGAAAAAGTCCTGTTTTCTCTCGAAAACAGGACTTTTTGGAGCTGCTGGGCGGATTCGAACCGCCGACCTCATCCTTACCAAAAAGCCGTGGATGCGTTTACGGTGTACCCATTCATGCCAAGTAAGACCCCCCAATCCCTTGTGCTGCAAGGGATTGAAGGTTCTTCCTGTGTTAGTACGTTTTAGTAGATGCCAGGGTGTTTTGCGTGGATTTAGGGCGTTTGTTGGAAGGATTGTTGGAAAACGAACCGTACTACGCGAGCGCTTTGATAATCAATGCAGGTGCTTAAAGTAAAAGAGACAGACAAGGTCACATTTTCATAAGTACAAATTGTGGCACAAGGGCGGTCGATGCGAAGCACCCCGCCGCAGGAGTTCTAAACTCCTGCGGCGGGGTGCCTTTTTGTTTGAGTCACCGCAGAGTCAGGTGAAAACCCTGCCCCCTCACAGCCAGTTGTTCACGAAACGGCACGAACCCTTGTAAATGCGCGAAAAAGGACGCCGAAAGGCGTCCTTTTTCTATCTAAAAAATGGCATAAAAATTTTCGCAAAGTAACGTACTTTGCGAAAACACCTCAAAAATGGCCGTATAACAGTATATTCCAGCTTTTCCGACTTGTCAATATGGCATTTCAGAAATGCACTTTTTGAAAAGCGTAAGTTGGAAGCCGTTGCGCCGCAACGTTTCCCCGCGCTTTTCGCAAAGTACGTTACTTTGCGAAAAATACCGGAAAAATATTCAGAACCATTATAGCAAAACCGAAAAAATTTTATAGCATTGAGTTCTGTGACGTCGTGTGGCTGCGTGTTGTAAAGACGGGTTTCCGTCAGGGCGCAGCCTAAAAGGAACATGGGTCAAAACCCACCGCGGACGGCACTGTGAGCGCAAGGAAACGACCAAAACGGCTTTGAGCCGCTGGGCAATACCCGCCATTGGAGCGAACGCTCTGAGAAGGTAGGTCGTGTACGAGGGAGAGATCCCGTGGCGCGAGGGCAGTAGAATTGCACGACTGAGGACTCTGTTTGCAGCGGCGCTTCTTCGTTGTGACGAGGGTAGGAGTGTGCGCTGACGAGGTTCGTCAGTGCTTTTTTCTTGCCATGAGATCACCATAGGAAGGAGTATACCCATGAGCCATTTCAACCCCAACCAGCACTTCGACGTCGAGAACTGGCGCGACCAGAAGATCGCACAGCGCACCAAGGATGCGTTGGCAGCGCGGGACGCGGCGTTTGCCGAAAAGCACGCGGGCACGCCCCTGCGGGAGCTGGCGCTGTATCTGGCCCGGTGTGCCCGCACCCTGCGTCACAGTCCCGCACCGTGTGAGGTGGACGGCGGCGCGTTTATTGAGCAGCGCTTCGGGAGCTGGGACGCAGCTCTGCGGGCAGCGTGTCTGCCGCCTACACGGATGACAGTCAAGCTGAACGGCACGGCCCGCTACCGCAAGGAGCGGTCGGTACAGGAACCGCTGTTCCTGGCGGAGCGTAAGGAGAAGAAGCGGCAGAAGCAGATCGAGAAGAACCTGCGGCAGGGCCAGCTGGCCCATGAGAAGGCCGTGAAGCGCCGCGCAGAGCGGGAAGCCGCCGAAGCAGCGAAGGCCGCCGAAAAAGACACCACCCCTTGTCAAGCCATGACGGTCTGAACGGAGACTGTCAGCTTTCCATAGGGGATGGGGTTTAAGCCGCCCCATCCCCACTTCCTCAAAATGAAGTCAAACCGAGAGCGGCATACGCCGTGGTCTTTCCCATAGAGCGGGAGGGGTTTGCCGGCCCCTCCCGCCGACCTCATTTTTTAGTTCGGCAAAAACGCGGCGGCGAGGGCCGCCCTGATCCCTTTATCACGCTGCGGCGTTTGGAGATAGAGAATACACACAAGGAGGAAAACAACATGAGAAGCAACAAGGCCCATCGGCTGTTGGCGCTGCTGCTGACGTTTGTGATGACGTTCAGCCTGCTGCCGACGGTGACGTGGGCCGCAACGAGTGGCGATTGCAGCGCCGACGATGGCAGCAGCAGCGTCACTTGGTCATATGACGCGAACACCACGACCCTGACCATCAGCGGTACGGGCGCGATGGCGGATTATGGAACGACTACAAGTGCGCGTGCGCCTTGGTACTCACAGCGGGGGACGGTGACAAAAATCACTGTCAGCGAAGGTGTTACCCGCATCGGAGCGTTTGCTTTTAACAGTTATGCAAAGCTGACTTCTGTAAGCTTGCCGACTACGCTGGAAAGCATTGGCGATAGTGCGTTTATAAGCTGCACGTCACTGACAGATACGAATTTCCTGCCGTCGACAGATATTTCGATGGGCGATTCTGTATTTGCAGCGTGCACTGGAATCGCAGTAATTGCGATTCCCGACGGATGGACAAAGATTGATGCCGGTGCCTTTGCGAGTATTACGCAGGCTACCGCGATTGCTATTCCGTCAACAGTAAAGGAGATCGGTGCAGCCGCTTTTAAGAGCTGCACAAAGGTTGCAACTGTTTCGATTCCTGACAGCGTAACAAAAATTGGAAACGACGCTTTTGCCGATTGGACAATTGAACAGACTCTTTGCTTTGACAAGGACAAGGACGATGTCCTATCTGCCGTAACATTTGGTGATGGTTGGAATGGCAACGCGTTAATAGACTACAACGGTGAACGAGTTTATCCATTTGCGTTCAACGGTACATATACCTATGAGGAAAACTCTGTGAATTGGGCGTATGACTTGGACACCAAGACGCTTTCTTTCATTGGAACTGGTGCGTTTGATATCGCAGCTGGTACGACTATAACGGAAGAAGTATATCCATGGCTTAGGTTCACTGCTTATGTAGAGCATGTTGTTTTCAGTGACGGACTTACTTCAATCCCTGATAGCGTGATATCAAATGCAACAAAACTTCGTACAGTAAAACTTCCTTCGACATTGGTAACGGTTGGCGCGGGTGCATTTAAAGGTTGCACAGCGGTAAGCTGGATATCACTTCCTAGTTCGGTGAGGACGATTGGTGTCAGTGCTTTTGCTAATTGGACAGTAGCGCAGATCATCAACATTGAGATGAGTGCTGAGGACTTTGCCAATAAGGACGTAATGTGGTACGCGAGCGACTGGAACGCAAAAGCCGTCGTGACTTATTTGGAAGGCCCTGATATTGCTTGGGCCAACAATGCCGTCATTACGCTTGACACAGATCAGGGAATATTTACAGGCGTTGTCGACCTTGAAGCACGCACGGTGACATTCTCTCGTGATATGAGCAATCCTGCACCCTTTACGCTGACGCAAGTTACGGCATCTGTAACAGGCGCAGATGGCAGCGCAGAGGTGCCAGATAATCTGGAAATGGTGACGTATTCAGGCAAGGTGAAATTCAGAGGAACGGACCAAATTACGTTAGTTCCGGCCAATGGCACGAATGGAGATCGTATCAGTCTGATCGTTTTTTTCCAGATAACATGGATTAGATATACTTTTAGCGGTAAAGGAACGGAAAAAAGTCCGTATCTGATCAAAAACGCAAATGATCTGGTAGGCTTGGCGGCAGTGGTAAATGCCGGTAACACCATGGCGGGCAAATATCTCCGGCAGACTGCCGATATCGACATGACCGGCGTACCAGATTGGACGCCTATTGCAAAAGCCACCACCAGCGGTTCGAGTCGTAATCCGTTTAGCGGTACTTATGACGGCCGCGGCCATCGCATCAAGAACTTTGTCTACAACAATGCGGAGACCAGCTATTTTGGCCTGTTCGGCGTGCTGGGCGAAAGTTCTGTGGTAAAGAGCATCGTTCTGGATGAGAGTTGCTCTATTACCGCCAAGTCCTATGTGGGCGGCATCGCAGCCCGAAGCTTTGGCCGCATTGAGGACTGCGTTAACTATGGTAAGGTGACCGCTACCGGTACGGCAGGGCAGGTTCCCACATTGATGGTAGGCGGCATTGTTGGTAACGGCAAAGTTCTGACCAATTGCGCCAACTACGGCGATGTTACCGGTAATCCAAACGCATCCGGCTTTAGCTCCGACGGCGGCACGAATGTCGGTGGTATTGCCGGTAATGCCCGCATATTGGTGAACTGCCGCAACTATGGTGCTGTCATAGGCGGCGGTCTGGTCGGCGGTGTAGTGGGACAAGTGAGCGACCATCAAAGCACATTGGAAAACCCGATGGGCGTTGTGTCCGGCTGCGCCAACTACGGCACCGTCAACGCCCGTGAGAAGGCCGGTGGCCTGGTGGGCTTGCTGGGCGGTATTATGGAGGACTGCTATAACCAGGGTACCGTCAAGGTGGAAAAGACCACCGTGGGCGGCCTTGTAGGTATTGCCAACACAAACCGCAATGCCAATGGGCGCGGAGATATGGCTGGCGTATTCAACAGCTACCATACCGGTTCCGTCCAGTACGGCTCTGAGGAAGCCGAGCCTGTGGCGGGTCACCTGATCGGCAGCGCCACAGGTGTAGATGTCAACGGAAAGTCGCTGGGCAATCTGTATTATCAGGAAGTGGGCATTCTGCCCGCCATCGGTAACTATGACGCGGGCGACTATGCAACCGCCATGCCCCTGACCGCCATGCAGGCTCAGGAGTTCGTGGACAAGCTGAACGGCTATGCCAACATATCCCTGTACGGCGTAACGTGGACGCAGGGCGACAGCGAAAGTCAGAATCTGCCGGTGTGCGGCAGCTTCGAGACGCTGAAAGACTACGCCTGCGACCTGACGGGCCTGACCGTCAACGACAGCGCGGCTCTGTTGGACAAGAACGGCAACTATTACTTTGTGCTGCCCTATGACGCGGATCTGGCCAAGGTGACCGTTGCCACCACCGTCAGCCCCCGCGCCACTGTTACCCCCGCCGACGGAGCGGTGGACTTTTCCAACGGCCGCGTGGACTTCGTTGTTACGGCGGAGGACGGCACCCACAGCAAGACCTATCCCGTCACCGTGACAAAGGCAGCCAGCCCCAACGGCCTGAGTATGCTGCGGCTGAATAGCTGGTGCAACGGTTCGGTTGATCCCAGCAAGAACAATGGCTATGACGGCGCTGTTCTGGTCGACCCGAACGACTTTAAGCAGGATACGACCAGTTATTCTTCCACGCAGTATGACCTGCATGTCGTGCCGCTGGGCCTTGACAACACCGGAACGAACAGCAGCTATCGCTTCTGGGCTATCCCTGCCGAGACCGGCGCGACCATGACCGCCGCGATCGGTGAGACGACGAAGACCATCAATCCCGTCACAGATATGATGGGAGAGAGTGCGGAGTACATTCAATACGGCAGTCTGCTGAAGCTGGGCGAGAACACCCTGACCCTGACCGTGACCCCGCCGACGGGCGGCAACGGCAAGGAAACGGTGTACACCTTCAAGCTGACCGTCCTGCCCACGCTGAAAACCGTCACCTTCGCGGAGGGAGGTCTGGAGCAGGATCAGGCTTTCGCGCCTGAGACGCTGGACTACACGCTCAAGGTGCCCGACAGCGTCAAGTCCCTGACCCCCACCGTGACCGCTACCCTGAGCGACGGCGTCACCGTGACCTACAGCCCCGAACTGGAGAACGGCAAGCTCCCGCTGGATAAGCTGGAGAACGGCAAGTTCACCATCACCGTCTCCGGCACGGAGGCGGGCGCGACCAGCACCACCTACACCTACACGGTGGAGACCATCGGCACCTATGACGCGAAGATCACCACCAACGCCACCGGCGCGCAGGTGCGCGTCTATCAGGGCGACACGCTGGTCACCCCCGGCAAGAACGGCGTGTACAGCCTGCGCACCGACAAGAGCTACCGCTATGTTGCGGTGGCCAAGGGCTACGTCACCAAGACCGGCACCATCACCCAGTCCGCGCTGAACAAGGCTGGCGAGCTGACCGTGACGCTGAGCGCCGTGCCGGCGATCTCTTTGCCGGATTATGCCGCTTCCTGGCCCAACTTCCGCGGCAATGACCAGAACATGGCCATCACCAAGGTCAAGACCCCCACCGGCCAGATCGATGCGGAGACCAAGACCTCCGATGTGGAGCTGCTGTGGGCCAGCGCCAGCGGCAGCGGCTATGACAGCGGCGCGGTGGGCTCTCCCATCTTCGTGGGCGGCTACATGTACGCCTACGCGGGCACCAGACTGCTGAAGCTTGATCCCGCCACCGGCGCGACCGTGAAGTCCGTCGAAATGGCCAGCAACTCCGACTTCGCCATCATTCCGCCCACCTATGCCGACGGCATGATCTTCGTGGCGCTGAAGGAGGGCCGCGTGCAGGCGTTCCGCGCCGATAATCTGCAGTCCCTGTGGGTCTATCAGGATCCGCTGAAGGGTCAGTCCAACTCCCCCATCACCTACTCTGACGGGTATGTGTATGTGGGCTTCTGGAACGGCGAGAGCGGCGACGCCAACTTCGTCTGCCTGACGGCGGACTATGAGGGCACCTCCACCAAGGAGGCACTGTGGCGCTATACCAGTCAGGGCGGCTTCTACTGGGCCGGTGCTTACGCCAACAAGGACTATGTGGTCGTCGGCACCGACGACGGCCAGAGCGGCTATACCTCCCAGACTGCCAAGCTGGTGGTGTTCAACAAGCGCACCGGCGAGATCGTGGATTCCAAGGATGGCTACACCGGCGATATCCGCTCCAACATCGCGTATGACGAGACGACGAACCGGCTGTACTTCACCTCCAAGGGCGGCTATTTCTACAGCGAAATCCTTGGCGCGGATGGTAAGCTCTCCGGCTCTCAGGCTATCAATCTGGGCGGCATGAGCACCTCCACTCCCGTGGTGTACAACAACCGCGCCTATGTGGGCGTGTCCGGTACCGGTCAGTTCACCGCCTACAGCGGCCACCACATCGCGGTGCTGGATCTGACCAGCTGGAAAGTGGCCTATACAGCCACCACCCAGGGCTATCCCCAGACCAGCGGTCTGCTGTCCACCGCTACCGATGACGGCAGCGTGAACGTCTACTTCATGGATAACTATACCCCCGGCGTCATGCGCGTGATCAACGACAGCGCGGGTCAGACCTCTTTGAAGAACGGTATCACCGAAAACGGTCAGAGCAACTGCGCGCCCGTGGTATTCAAGCCGGAGGGCCCCCTGGCACAGTACTGCATCAGCAGCCCCGTGGTGGATGAGTACGGTACATTGTACTTCAAGAACGACAGCGGCAACCTGATCGCCCTGACCAGCGCGGTCAAGGAGCTGGTCGTCAAGGAGAAGCCCGAGGTGACCAAGGGCGAGGATGGTGCTTATACGGCAGTAGGCGGTAAGATCGTGGCAGTCCTGGCCAACGGCCTGGAGCGCGACGTGACCGAGCTGGTGTCGTACCGTGACGCGGCTGACGGCAGCGTTGAGGCGGTCTACACCTACGGCGCCAACGTGGGCAATTACACGCTGTCCACTAAGGCGGTGTCCCTGACCGGCGCGTCCGAGTCTGACATTAAGATCGGCAACGGCACTAATGAGGGTACTACTGAGAACGGTGTGACCACTTTCAAGGCCGGTACCTCCGCGGATGCACCTACCATTACCGTCAACGCCCCCGAGGCTGGCTGGAAGCTGGGCGAGAGCAACGCCTTCACCGTGGCCAGCGAAAATGACGTAGCCTGCGTGGTACTGGTGAAGAAGGCTGACGGCACTTATGAAAAGCTGACGGCCACCACCAAGAACGGCACTCACAGCTTCACCGTGACGCTGGCAGAAGGCGACAGCATCGTTGTGGCCCTGAAGGGCGATGTGGATGGTGATGGTGCGGTTACTGCCGCAGAAGCCCGTAAATTGCTGGGTGCCAGCAGTGGAAAGGTAACGCTGACAGACATTGAAAAGCTGAGAAGCGGTTCCGTGGGAGATCCGACTGCCGCAGAAGCTCGCAGAGTTTTAGGCGTCAGTTCTGGAAAGACAGCTTTTGGCTGGTGATAGAAAGGAGTTTGGCAAATGAAACAAAATTTGCGGCGCGGAATTGCACTTCTGCTCTGCTTAGCACTTTGCTTCAGCTTGACGATTAACGTATTTGCTTCTAATGAGTTGGGAATATCCTATACAGCGACATTGAGCCAAAGCACGGTTGATGCAAGTGATGAAGATCAGACAGTGAATTTGACAATAGGAACATCGGCTCCCGTAACGCTCGACAGTATTGAAGTAATCGTGTCCGATGCAAGCGGGAAACTGGTCGTAGGAACTCCGTCCGGATATCCGGACGGAGGCACCGCAAGCTACAATGAAAAGGCGAATAAGCTTTCGTGGATGAATCTTGGCGATGATAACATTGAAAATGTAACGACTTTGGCGGTATTCCCCATTACGATCCCTGCCAATACTCCCGCAACTGAGTATGTTATCAACGTGACGGGCATTAAGCTGAGCAAGGATTGGGGTAAGACATGGGAGGACGGCGGCTCTGCCACCACTACCCTCACCGTCAAGGACAACACCCCTGCCGCTGATGGCTACACGGTAGCGGTGTCCACGGACAACGCCAAGATCAATATGGGCGATACGGCGATGGTGAAGCTGGCGATCAGCAACCCCAACGTGACGTATTACAACGCTGTTGACATGAAGCTGACCTATGATGCCGGTGTGCTCAGCTTCGATCAGGCCAAGAGTACCGGCCTGCCGGAAAATACGACGGTTGCCGACGACAACGGAAACCTGCGTATCAAGTTCTACGGCGATAATCGCACGAATGATATCCAGTTGGCTTTCAACGGCATCGCTGCCGGTAAGAGCGACGTGACGGTCACCGAGGCCAAGGTGGACAAGACCGAAAACGCACTGCTGAATGCGCCTGCGGCCACTGTGACCGGCTCTGCCACCATCACCGTGGCGCAGACCTACAAAGTGACGCTGCCCGATAACGTCACCGGTGAAGCTACCGCCTCTTCTAACAAGGACTATACCTTCACACTGAAGGATGGTCTGGACGGCACTTACATGGACGTGAAGTACAAGATCGGCGAAGGCGAGGAAAAGGAGCCGACGCGCAATGCAGACGATTCCTACACAATTCCTAAGGATGAGATCACCGGCGACATCACCATCACCGCTGTGGGCCACGAGTTTGACGTTAAGGTGACCGGCTCTGGCTCGGCCAATGTGACTGCCGCGGCCAAGGCCACCTACGGCACGGATTATACCTTCACGCTGACTCCGGAAGCGAACTATGCCTACACCGTGGAGGTTACCGCGGGCGGCAAGTCGGTCACGCCTGATTATGATGAGGCTACGAAGACCTACACCATCCCCGGCAAGGAGATCACCGGTAACGTGGTCATTACCGTGAACAAGGAGGCAAACAAGGCCCAGATCAACTTCACGGGCAATGGCGCGGAGGATGTTGAAGGCGGCCAGGCGACCCGAACGGCGACCCCCGGTCAGAACTTCGTGTTCAAGATCAACAAGGTGACAGGCTATACCTACACCGTAACGGCCACCAAGGCGGACAACACCGCCGTCACCGTCACGGAGAATCCCGAGGGCACCTACACCATCGCGGGTGCGGATATCAAGGCCGGCGATGTTATCACCATCACCGTGGAAAAGAAGCAGATCGAGACCAAGTATACCATTGAAGTCAATGAGTATGTGAAGCTCGATAAGAACGCAGAGAACAAGGCCCAGTCCGTGTTCCTGATCACCGCCAAGCTGGACGGCAGCGCAAAGCTGGCTGACGGCAAGGTGCTGGCCTACGGCAATGACCCCATGTTCCGGAACGCGGAGCGTTATGAGGGCGCCTATGCCTATCTGGTCATTTCCGATAAGTCCTTGGCAGAGGTAAAGGCCGAGGCCGAAGCAGACGGCAAGATCACCGAGGTGGACGTCACTGCCCAGACCTTCAACATAAACGGTGATGTGAACGGCACCGGACTGGTGGATATCAACGATGCCCAGCTGGTGTACAACATCTACAACGCCAAGTACGACAGCTTCGATACGACCACCATGGCAATGTTCCTTGCTGCCGACGTGAACAACAGCAAGACGGTCGATGTGAAGGATGCTGCCGCCGTTGTGGCAAAGATCCAGTAATCCCCCTCTTATAGGGCGAATACTGTCCATATCGTGCATGATTTCCCCTGCCCCGAAAGGGGCAGGGGAAATACCCCGTTTTTCGGAGGTTTGTTTATGTGTCTCTTGAGACGCGGAAAAAGAGGAATAAAAACGAATTTCTGAATAAAAAGAAGCAGAAGGAGAACCACGAAATGAAGAAACTGTTATGCGCGCTGCTGGCGGCCCTGACGCTGCTGGCGGCAGTCGTCCCGGCCATGGCGGTGGACGAGAGCCAGTCGTACCTCTTTGAACTGTCCATCGACGGCAGCGACACGAAGCGGGCGGCCACCGGGGATATCGTCACGGTGGCGCTGGCCCTGAAGCGTACCGACGCGGACGAGGGCTACACCATGTACGCCATGCAGGATGAGCTGTGCTATGACCCCGCGTTTTTTGAGCTGGTGGAGAACAGCGTCATGACGGCGGCCTCCATCGAGACAACGGACATCGCCCTGCGGGGCGGTATGCGGGCATTTTACATGAACTTCCTGTCTCTGGGCGGCGGCGAGAACTGGGACGCCTCCACCATGATCGGCACGTTCCAGCTGAAGGTCATCGGTACTTCCGGCTCGTCCGTGATCCGCAATACGGAGATGCAGGTTGCCGTTGAGGGCGGCATGGACAGCTACGCCACCACCGGCCGTGACGTGACCGTGGTGGTGACGGACGAGTGTACCGTGCGGTTCGAGAGCAACGGCGGCACCTTCGTCCCGGAGCAGAAGGTGAAGCTGGGCCAGAAGGTGACGCGCCCGGAGGACCCCACCAAGGAGGGCTTCGCGCTGGCCGGCTGGTACAGTGACTTCGATATGACCCGGGAGTGGGATTTTGATAAGGACACGGTGCAGGGCAGCATGACGCTGTACGCCAAGTGGGTGGACGCCTCCCAGTTGCCCTCTCAGGGCTTCCATATGCCGCTGTGGGGCTGGCTCGCGCTGGGGGCGGTGCTGCTGGCGGTGCTGCTGCTCCTGCTGCTGCGCCGGAAGACGGTGAAGTTTGAGACCTTCGGCGGCACGGCCATCGGCAGCCGCAAGGCCAAGCGCGGCGAGAAGCTGACCCGTCCTCCCGTCCCGGAAAAGGAGGGCTGTGGCTTCGGCGGCTGGTATCAGGATACCGCCTGCACAAAGCCCTGGGACTTTGACAACGACAAGGTAGAGAAGAGCATGACGCTGTACGCCAAGTGGCTGTAAGTGTCGCATAACGAGGGATACACGATGAGAACAAGGATCACAGCCCTGCTGCTGGCCTGTGTCATGACGGTGAGCTTGCTGCCGGTCTCGGCACTGGCAGTGGAACCGTCCGACAACAATACGGCGGCGCAGGAGGCAACGGTCATTACGACGGCGGAGGAATTTGCCGCCATGAAGCCGGACGGCACATACCGTCTCGGCGCGGACATCGCGGTGGACGTGCCCTATGACAAGACGTTTACTGGTAGTCTTGACGGCGCGTACCACTCGGTGACGCTGGCGCTCCATGTAGCGGCGGAGGATACGGCTGCGTCGTGGGGGTTGTTCCGCGCCCTGAACGGCGCGGCGATCCGGGACCTGCGGCTTGCCGGCGAGCTGGCCGCCGCAGGGGACAGCCCCGCGCAGAGCGTGGGCGCACTGGCCGGTATGGTGTCCGGTGATACCATAGTGAGTAGTTGCCGCAGCGAGGTACAGATCAGCGTCTCCACTTCTGACAGCCATGTAGGCGGCCTTGTGGGCAGCGTCACCGGCGGTACACTGACCCTGACGGGCTGCGCGAACGCGGGTACGGTAAAGGCACTGAACAGCGCCGCCGCAGGCGGCCTGCTGGGCAGCGTCCTGTCCGGCAGCGTCACGATCCAGCGGAGCTATCAGTCCGGCGATGTGCTGGGTGGTGTGTGCACGGGCGGCCTGATGGGCCAGCTGGCGGAGCAGGCGGAATGTACGGCATCGTATAGCTATGCCGCCGTAACGTCAGCTGTGGAGAATACGGAAATCTTCTCCCTGACGGGCTGGGGTGAGGTAAAGACCGTCAGCGGCGAAAAGGCCGGTGCACTGTGCGGCGAAGGTACGTTCAGCGTGGAGAGCAAAGCACTGTTCTGGTCCGGCAAGGCGTTCGGGACGGACGCCGTCCCTGCCGGTGGCCAGTTCGAGGAGATGGATACAAATACCGTGCTGGCAGCCTTGAACGACGGCACGGCGGCGGATGATCCCAACGGCTTTTTACTGACGGCGGAGAACGGCGGCTGGCCGCTGCTGCGCTGGGAGCTGACCCAGCCGCAGGCACCGGATATGGAACTGGACGGCAAGAAGGAGGCGTTGAAGTCTCAGCTTGCGGAGGTGTGGAGCAAATACCACGAGGACTCCTATGAACCGGAAGATTGGGCAACATTGACGAAGCTCTATAACGACGCGTTGGCGGCTATTGCCGCCGCCCGGACGGAGGAGGAGCTGCCGCAGTTGTCGGAGCTGCTTTTGGAGATGACGGCCATTCCGGCCAAAACGTATACGGAACTGACGGCGGAGGAGAAGCAGACCGCCATTCGGCGCATCCAGACGTTGTATGAGAAGTATCTGAAACAGCTGGAGGAGAAGGAAGCTGCCTTTGATGAGAGCAGCCGGGGCGTCTGGCTGTCCTTGACCATGACGGGCCGCGAGCAGCTGGACACGGCTCGCGAGACGCTGGAACAGCAGCAGGCCACAGCCCTGACGGCACTGAACGACTGCAAGACCACAGCGGAAGTAGACGCGCTGGCCGAAAACTGTGAGGCCGCTATGCGGCAGATCGTGGAGGGCTTGCAAGTGGCCGTACAGGCCAACGATGTCCCGGAGGAAAACAAGTGGGACGGCGAAACAAAGACCCAACCCTCCGGCAGCGGTACGAAGGAGAAGCCGTATCTCATTGGCACTGGCGCGGAGCTGGCGTGGTTTGCCAATCGGGTCAATAGCGGAAAGATAACGCTGTGCGCCAAGCTGACGGCTGATATCGACCTGAACGGCCACCCATGGACACCTATCGGTACTGCCGCCAAGAGCTATCAAGGCATGTTTGACGGGTGCAACAGCATCGTCCATGGGCTGCATATATCCAATGAAAGCTATGCGGGGCTGTTCGGTGTAATTGGAAAGTCCGGCATAGTGGAGCACCTAAAGGTAGCCGGCACGATCTCCATAGTAAGCGTTTCCGGCAATGGCGTCGACAATGTGGGAGCGGGCGGCATTGCAGGCTACTGTATGGGTACCGTTTTTCAGTGCTCCTCGTCGGTGTATATCGGCAATGCTGGCACGAATTACAGTGCTGTGGCGGGCGGCATCGCTGGTAAAACGGCGGTAAACGCCATAATAGACAGCTGCAATAACTACGGCACGGTGGGTAGTCGGAAGAATATCAACTACGCGGGCGGCATCGTAGGTGTGGCTCGTCAGGGAAGTGTGATCCGCTACTGCACCAACGGCAGCGAGGGTGTGGTCAATGGCGTTCAGGGTGTGGGCGGCATTGTGGGTCTGCTGACAGATTATGCACAGGTGCGTCTGTGCGAGAACAGCAGCGCCGTTCAGGGCGAAAGCCGTGTGGGAGGTATCGTCGGTTGGGTCAGTCAGGATAAATATATCTCCGGCAATGTGCTGGATGTTATCATCATGAACGTGCTGAACAAAGGGCCTGTCAGCGGCAGCGGCTCGCCAGCCATGGGCTATGGCGCGGGTGGTATCGTGGGCTATATTGATACCGCCAACAATACGGGTCTCACCGGCCCCTGCACCCTGTCCTACGCCTATAATACCGGCAATGTGACGGATAACGGTGATGCCACGGCACAGGGCGTAGGCGGTATCGTGGGCGAATGGTACAGCGGCGAGATCCGGCACGTGCAGAGCGCGTCCGCCAATACGCTGTGGGGCGTAGTGGACGTGGCGAATACCAACAGCCACGACGCGGCCCGTGTGTCCTGCGTGACACCTTCCTTCACCATGGCCAGCGGCAGCTGGGATAAGGTCAGCGCCACAGCGCAGCTGCTGGCAAAGCTGATCCGTCCCGGCGACGAGAATTATAAGGTCTATGGTCCGGAGCAGAGCATCCTCTATAACGGCATCGTGCTGTCGTACATAGAGCGCATTGAGCTGGCCGACGGCGACGCGGATGCGCTGGTGCAGGAATGTGAGGAGCAGCTTGCCGCGGTACTGAGCGGCACGGATGCCGGTGGCGAGCAGCTGCTGGCCGATCTCCGTGCCTATGTGGACAGCCGCGTGTACGCGGCTGAGGAGCAGGCGGAGGTCAACGCGCTGCTGGCCGCGGCAGAGGAAGAGATCAAGAGCGCGGATACCATTGCCAAAATCAATGAAATTCGGCGGGACTATTTAGGCGAGGATGGTAAGCTGCTTCAGATCATCACATACCCGAAGAAAGCACAGCAGGATCTCTATAACAGATTCATCACCAATAAGAAGTATTCTCAGGAGGACATGGCTACGCTGCTGGCGGCCTATGAGAGCTGGAAGCTGAAGCTGGATCAGGCTGCCTCTGCAGAAGAAGTGGACATCCTTTACGCCGACGCCGGAAAGGCACTGACCGATCTGACAGCCACCTTCACGGAGGGCGATACGGCGCCGGACATGGACGCGGCGGCAGCGGCAGCGCTGCAAAAGGCCCGCGATACGGCGCGGCAGGAGCTGGATACACTGGCACAGCAGCGCATCGCGGAGCTGACGACCCAGCTGGGCGACATTAGCGGCTTCGACAAGGAACACAAAACGCTGCTGAACGACGCGCTGGAGCGCGGCAAAGCCGCTATTGAGACGGCGGCAGCGGTGGAGCTGGACGAGTTGACCGACTACGCCGCCATAGAGCAGGCACGGCAGGAGGGCCTGACTGCCATTGAGCAGGCCTATACCTCTGCCGGCGGCAAGCTGAAAAAACTGCTGGATTCCGCCCGTGCCGAGGACGGTTGGGATGGTACCCCCAGCCAGCCTCACGGCACGGGAACGGAGGACGATCCCTATCAGATCGGAACGGCGCAGGAACTGGCATGGCTGGCCTACGCGGTGAATAACCAGATGGAGAGCGCAGGCTACTGCGCGGTGCTGACAGCGGATATCGACCTCGGCTATTGCCGGTGGCCGGTTATCGGCGCCCTCAGCAGCAATGGGCAGCGTGCCTATACCGGTACCTTCGACGGACAGGGCCACACAGTGTCCGGCCTGTATATCACGTCTCTGGGCGGACGCCAGAAGCTGGGCCTGTTCGGCGTGGCGCAGGACGCGGTCATTGAGAACCTGACGGTGCGGGGCAGCATCGAGCTGACCGGCGTCAAATCTTACGATACGACGACAGGTTATATCATCGGCGGTCTGCTGGGCAGCGGCGAGGGCAGCGGCGTGACCATCCGCAACTGTGTGTCGCAGGTAGATATCTCCGTATCCTTTGTCAACGATCAGATGGCACAACGTACCTCGGTGGGCGGTCTGGTGGGCCGTCTCTCCGGCAGCGGCAGCCATGAGATCACGGACTGTCGGAATGAGAGCCGGGTCTATACCTCCTTCGAGCCGGGCGCCTACTATCTGGGTGGTTTCGGTGGTGACGGCGGTCAGGGTGGCATCGTGGGCTTTATCGACGGCAGCGCACGGCTGGAACGCTGTGTCAATACCGGTACGGTCTATGCAGGCAGGGCGGCTGGCGTGGGCGGTATCGTCGGTAATGCCGGCGCCGGCGGCGTGACTATCACGCTGAACCAGTGCGCCAATCAGGGCGCGGTGTCCAATGATACCGGCGGAGTACTGCTGAGAAAGGGCGGCACAGGCGGCATCATCGGCCTTGCGCCGACAGGCAGCGTCACGGTAAGCAGCTGCTATAATACCGGCGCCGTGGCGGGCAGCGCCATCGTCGGCGGTATCCTGGGCGGCGAGAAGGGCGAATACTCTGCCAGCTCGTTGTACGGCAATAAAGGCCTGACATTGGAGAACTGCTATAACGCGGGCGCTTTGCAGGTAGGCACGGCCACTACGCTGGTAGGCTCTCTGGCAGGCTATCCCATAGACGGCCAGTATTATACGGGCCTGACAGTGCGCAAGGGCGCCTGCCGGTTCGTGATGGGCTGGAAGTGCAGTCAGGGCGACAGCGTGAAGGAAAGTGCGGAGCTGACGGCGGATACGCTGTTTGAGGGTCTGGTGGACAGCATTGGCGGCGGCAACAGCGGCTATCCCCTGTTTGACTGGCAGCTTCTGGAGCAGCAGAGCCGCGAAGAGGTGGTCAGCTATCTGAACGACCGCTATGAGCGGGAGATCAAGCCTATCGCCACCGTGGCCCAATGCCAGGAGATCGAAAAGCTGCTGGCCGAGGCGGCGGAGGCCCTCCGCACCGCCAAGACCACAGCAGAAATGGCCGCCGCCTATGAAAAGGTATTGGCCCGCATGAGCGCGGACGACCTGCTGGCGGCAGCAAAGGAAGCCGCGCAGAAGCAGCTGGATAAGCTGTATGGCAGCGCAAAGAAGAATTATAAGGATATTGCAGAACAGCTGAACAAGCTGTATGAAACACAAAAGGCCGCCATCGAGGCCTGTACCAAGTCCGCGGATACGGACACGGAGCTGGATCGGTTTTCTGCCGGTGTGGTGGATCTGCTGATCGCGGCACGGGTCAAGACCGGCGTGACCATGAAGGAGCTTTCCACCACGCTGCCGGAGGTAACGGCGTCCTACAAGGAGCTGACCGCGGCGCAGAAGGAGATGCTGGTCAACGGCAAAAAGCTGACGGATGCGCAGAACCTGCTGGCCACCTATGAGCGTGATCTCGAATCACTGAACCAGTGGGTAGACAGCGATAAGAACAAATATTCCGCAGTGAAAACCGAGATCGGTAAGCTGGCAGCGGAGACCCGCACAAGGCTGGGAAGCTGCACCGATGCCGCCGGCATGACCAAGGTGTTGAACGACTATTCTGCCGGTGTGGCACGTCTCCTGCTGGAGAAGCTCAACTTCACCGCAGGCAAGACCACGCTGGGTGAGCTGAACAAGCTCTCTCAGGTGATCGAGCAGGCATCTGCTGCCATCAACGGCCTGACCGAGGAACAGAAAGCCCTGCTGGAGAAGGCTCAGGTGGCAAACTGCGCTGCAGCCAAGGAACTGCTGGCCGTTTACACAAAGGCCGTGGAGAGCCTGAACAAGTGGAGCAGCGAGGATCAGAGTAAGTATACAGACCTGAATACAGCGCTGAACAGTCTGGCCGCGACTGCCCGCAAGGAGTTGGAGACCAGCGTGGATAGGGACGGCGCGGCCAAGGCGCTGAACGGCTACTGCGCCGGGGTCGTGATGGAGCTGATCAAGTCTGTCGGCACAGTCAAGACCGTTATGACCGAGCAGGAAGCGGCCCAGGTAAAGTCGAAGATCCAGCGCGCTCAGACTGCCTACGGCAACCTGTCGGCTGATCAGAAAAAACTGGTGACCAGCTATACGGCTTTGCAGGCTGCGGATACCGCCTATAAGGCTTATGAGCAGAACTATGCGGCAGCCAAGAATGTCATGGAGCTTATCAAGAGCATCGGCAAGGTGAATGAGGTCATGACCAGAACGGAGGCCGATGCGGTCAAAAAGAAGCTTCAAGCTGTGCAGGATGCCTACAATAAGCTGACGGCGGAGCAGAAGCAGATGGTGACCAATTACGCCGACTTGCAGGCTGCGGCGGCTGCCTATCAGACCTACGAGACGAATTACGCGGCAGCCAAGGCGACAGAGGATCTGATCAAGGCGATCGGCACAGTGACAAAGGACAGCTATGACGCCATCCAGAAGGCCACCGAGGCCTATAACAAGCTGACGGCCACGCAGAAGAAGTTGGTGGACGCCAAGCTGGTGCAGCAGTTACAGGATGCCTCTGCCCGCTATAAGGAGCTGCTGGAGCAGACCACCGATGCAAACGGCGAGAAGGTACCGACCGACCAGCTGTTGGTACCGGATGAGGTACAGACGGAGGACACGCCCTTCGATTGGAGCATCGTCTGGATCAGCCTGGGTATTCTGGCGGCGGCAGGCGTTATTACCTTTGTGATCCGCTGGTTTATCGCCATGCGGCGTGCCAAACAGAAGAAAGAAACGTAATACCCGCAAGAAGGGGGAGGTGAAACGCCGCCCCCTTCCTGTGGCGTTTACAGGAGGAGCGTGAAACATGAAAAAAAGGCTGGGAAGCGTCATACAGACCGCTGTTGCCCTGCTTCTTTGTCTGGCCACGGCGCTGTGTGTGACGCAGCTGCAAATCGGCCACGCACCCCAGGAGGAGGCCCACGCGGCGTCCCGTATGCTGCTCTCGCAGGGTGAGGTGCTGTATGACGGCGACCGCATCGCGGGCATGGACAGCGCCAATAACGGCGAGGATCAGGAAAATGATACGCCAGACGAACCGGATACACCGGATGAGTCGGATACGCCAGAGGATCAGCAGACCGAGCCGGCTCAGACGCCGGAGAACGGACGGCAGGATCCCCAAACGCCTGATGAGGATAATCCCTCCTCCGGCGACGGTACAACGTCAGAGGGCCGGGGCAATATTGATGACATCCTGGACATTGTGGATAACGGCGGCTCCGGTGGGCAGATCCCTGACCGCACCCCCACTGACGCCATCACTGTCCCGGAGGTCAAAGATCCCGCGGCCTATTTTAAGACCAGTATCATCGACGGTTCGACGGTGGAGAGCGAAACCTATGGCTTCTCGATCCAGCACCGGACCACCCTTGAGGTCACCGGCTTGTCCGTGACGGTAAATGGGAAGGAATATCTATTCCCGGCCAACAGCCGCTATATGAATGTACGCCTGGCAACAGGGGCCAATACCATTACGGTCAGCGTGAACTACCGCGAGGCGGATGGCAGCACTGTTTGCGAGTCCAAGAGCTACACGGTTTATTACGCACAGGCAGGAGAGCTGATCATCGTTGCCAAGCGGGTGTCAGACAATAAACCCCTGAACGAGCTGGCAACTGTTACAGATGGTGAGCTGACCTTTACCGCCAGTATGGTGCAGGACGGCAATGAGTACCCCGTGCAGTCCGTAACGCTGAACGGAAGGACGCTGACGGGTATCGGCGATACCTATACGGCCAGCCTGAACTCCGGAGAGAACACGATCCGGATCAAGGGAAGCTATCAATCTTCCTCCGCCGAGGAGACCTATAACATCACATACAACGCCAAAGCCTTCCAGATCATAACCTATAATCTATCCTCAAGAGTACAGGTTATTGATGATAACACGGTGCAGTCCAGATCTAAATTTGAGCAGGTGACAGTGGATAGTGAGCAGCACCGGTTTAAACTACAGTTGATTCAGAGCACCGGCAGGGAGGCCATCACGAACGTCCGCGTCCGCGTCGGCCCCGACACCCTCTCCCTGACCCAAGACAGCAACGGCTGGTATACCGTGGACATGGGCCGCGAGGACCGGATGCTGTATATCGACTACAAGGATTCCCTGGGGCAGCCTAAAACTTATAAGTATCAGCTGCATTTCCAACGCAACGCGGAGGATACTCCGGAGGACCGCCAGCCTACGATCTCGCCCGAAATCGAAATGGACGGCACCATCATCGGCCTGACAGACGGCCTGACACTGAAGAACCCGGATGTTATCCTGCTGGTGGATGGCCACAGCTATACCGGTAAGCAGCTCTACTCCAACAACTACACCGTGTCGGTGAACGGTATGGTGGTGCCTGCGCCGGTGAGCCAGTCCGGAAGTAAGTTCGGCTATTCCACCTATCTCTCCAACGAGGGTGCCAATACTATCACCATCACCGCCACGGACGCGGACGGCTATTCCGCCACCCGCAGCTGGACGGTCTACTATGAAAACGGCGACATCACCGTCACCGTCAGCGTAGAGGCCACCACCGTGGGCTTGGGGTATCTGGTGCCTCCCACGGCGGTAACGGTGCCGGGCGGCACGGACGCCTGGTCCATCGTGGAAAAGGTGCTGACGGAGAACGGCTACGGGATCAGCGGCAGCGGCAGCTATCTGTCCGCCATCCAGCGCAGCGGCATTTGCAGCGGCTTTTTCATTGATTCCGAACTGATGGAGCTGATCATGGCCGACGGCATGGACGAGAACGGTGCGGGACTGTATCCCCAACCCTTCTCCATGGACAGTCTGGGTGAATTTGACTTCTACCGCTGGTCGGGCTGGATGTATTCCTATAACGGCAGCTATCCCGGCTACGGCATGAACGTCTGTAAGCCGCAGGACGGCAGCGTGATCCGCGTCCGCTACACGCTGGCTCTGGGCAAGGACATCGGCGGCTTTACCAGCGCCAGCGGCAGCTACGGCGTTTCCAGCGGCAACTACTATAAAGAATGGTAAGAGGAGAAAAGCAGATGAATACCAGCGTAGAAAAGATCCTGCATGAAGTGAAAAAAGTCATCGCCGGTAAGGACGATGTGCTGGAAAAGATCATGATGACGGTGCTTTCCCGCGGCCATGTGCTGCTGGACGACGTGCCCGGCACCGGAAAGACCACCACCGCACTGGCCTTCAGCCGTGCGCTGGGTTTGCAGTACGGGCGTATCCAGTTCACGCCGGACGTGCTGCCCTCGGACATCGTGGGTTTCTCCATGTACCATAAGGAGAGCGGCAGCTTTGTCTATCAGCCCGGCGCAGTCATGACCAACCTGCTGCTGGCCGACGAGATCAACCGCACCTCCAGCAAGACCCAGTCGGCGCTGCTGGAGGTGATGGAGGAGCGTCAGGTCACCGTGGACGGCCAGACTCACAAGCTGCCCGACCCCTTCGTGGTCATTGCCACCCAGAACCCGGTAGGCTCTGCCGGTACGCAGCTGCTGCCTCAGGCGCAGCTGGACCGCTTTATGGTGCGGCTGGAGATGGGCTATCCCGATTTTGCAAGTCAGGTGAACATCCTCCGGGACCGCCAGACCGGCGATCCGCTGGAGGCGGTGGCCACCGTATCCTCCGGCCTCGACCTGCTGACCATGCAGGCGCAGACTCGGCAGGTACATATGGCGGACGCCATGCTGGAATACGTCACCAGTCTGGCGGAGGCCAGCCGCAGCCACCCGCTGGTGGTGCTGGGCGTCAGCCCCCGTGGTGCGCTGGCGGTGTGCCGCATGTGCAAGAGCCGGGCCTTTATGGAGGGCCGCGACTATGTGCTGCCGGACGATGTGGCCTATATCTTCGCGGATGTGTGCGCCCACCGTCTCATCCTGTCCCCCAAGGCCAGGATCACCGAGACCACCGCCAAAGACGTGCTGGCAGAGGTGCTGCAGCAGGTCGCGCGGCCTGACCATATCTGAGCGATGGCAAAGAATCGGATCATCTTTGCGCTGTGGCTGCTGCTGTGGCTGGCGACATGGGCACAGGGCAAGGGCAACATGGCGGCGTGCATCCTCATCGGCACAGTGGCCTGCGCCGTAATGGAGATCATCATCGCATTTATGCTGCGCAAAAAGCTGACGGCGGAGCTGTCAGCCGGTATCTCCTGCCGCAAAGGTGAGGAACTGCCGGTGACAGTCACGGTACGCAACAGCGGCGTATTCAGCTGCCTGCGGGTGCAGGCGGTGGTTTGCTGCCGCGATCTGCTGACCGGCGAGGAGACACGCGCCACGGCCCGCTTTCCCGTCAGCGGGAAAAGCGAGGCGCAGGCGGTCTGCGACTTCCGCCCCCGGCGCTGCGGCAAGCTGGCGCTGACTCTCTCCGAATTGCGGGTCTTTGACCTGTTCGGCCTTGTGGGCGCGAAAAAGACGGTGGCTCTGTCGGCGCCGTCTCTGGTGCTGCCGGATATCTATCCGGTGGAGCTGTCGGTATCGGAGCGGCAGAGTCCCGATATGGACAGTGACGAATACTCCATGTACCATCCCGGTGACGATCCCAGCGAGACATTTGCCCTGCGGGAATACCTGTCCGGCGACCGGATCAAGAGCATCCACTGGAAGCTGTCGGAAAAGACGGATCACCTGATGGTGCGGCAGCTGGGCCTGCCGGTGAACAATTCCATTCTGCTGGTGCTGGACAACAGCGCCGACACCGCGCCCTCCGCCGCTGAGCGGGAGGCACTGGGCGAGGCGGTGGTCTCCGTGTCCGCCGCGCTGTGCGAGGCGGGACTGCCCCATCAGGCGGCATGGCTGGACCGTGAGACCATGGAGCCGCGGCTGTGCGCCATCGGCAGCATGGAGGATCTGACCCAGGCGCTGTCCGGCCTGCTCTCGGCGGAGACGGAGCCGGATGAACAGACGGTCACGCAGCGTCTGGCAGAGGAGCAGGGACTGGACTATGCCCATGTGGCGGCGCTGTCTCTGCGTCCGGAGGAAGAGGAGCTGTATACCGCCTCCGGTGCGCCGGTGGCGCATCTGACCGTATCGGAGAAGGTGCTGAAGAGTAAGGAGGGGATCTATCTTGCACTTTAATGCCCGTTTTCGCGGACTTCTGGCCGCGTCCCTCCTGACGGCGGCTCTGATGGGACTGATGATCTCCCTGTTCTCCCTGCCGGTATTCTTTCTTTGGCCGGCGCTGCTGGGTGTTCTGGCGGCGGCCACCGTGTGCCTGATGGACGGCACACGGCTCTCATGGCTGCCTGCCGCCGCGTGGATGACGGCATGCCTGCTGACGGTGCTGGTGCTGCTGGGGACTGTGACCAACGGTCTTGCCCAGCTGCTGGACGATGTGCTGAAAGCGTGGCAGCAGCTCCATGCCCGAAACTATACCAGCTTTCTGGCGCAGGAGGATGGCAATACGGGCCTGACGGTGGTACTGTGCATGCTGGGCGTACTCTGCGGACTGTGGAGCATCCACTATGTGCGGCAGCCCAGCGGTCTGCGGTTCTGGCCGCTGGCGGTGATTCTGGCCGCGGCGGCGGTGCTGTTCGCACCTATGGTCTCCGTATGGTGGCTGCTGCTGGCGGCATTAACAGTACTCCTTTTGTACGCGGCGCATTTCGGCGGCGGAAAGCAGTATTCGTCCGCCGCGCTGCGGACATGGGGACGGCTGGCGGCGGTGCTGCTGGTATGTGTGACGGTGCTGGGCGGTTGGAATCAGGATGCCGCCCGCCCTGCCGTGGTGGACACTGCCACGAATTGGGCGGCGGAGCAGGTGGATACACTGCGCTACGGCAGCAACGCGGGACTTCCGGAGGGCAATATGACCAAAGTCGGCCCCCGGCAGATCTCCGAGGACACCGTGCTGGAGGTCACCATGACCCAGCCGATCTCCTACTATCTCCGGGGCTTCGTGGGCGAGGCGTATGCCAACAGCCGCTGGAGCACGCTGGACAGCAAGACCCTCAGCGAGGCCGCGGATACCTTCTACTGGCTGCATCAGGACGGATTTTACGCCCAGAGCCAACTGACCACGGCGGCGCAGGCCGGTGTGCCGGACGCGCTGGGCTATGACAACACCGTGACGGTGCAGAACGTCGGCGCGTCGGGAAAGTATCTCTATGCGCCCTATGAGCTGCTGGCGGACAGCGACGTACTGGATGCGGCGCAGATCGGCGACCGTACCCTGCTGGCAAGCGGCCTGCGGGGACAGCGGACGTACAGCTTCCACGCCAGCGACAATATCATCACCCAGTACCAGCGGCTTGCTGCGGCACTGCTGGAGGAGACGGAGCAGACCAACACCTTTCTCAATACAGAGGCGGCCTATAACCGCTTTGCCTATGACCACTATACGGACATCCCTGATGATGTTCGTGGTTTTCTGGAGGAGAAGCTGGGCGGCTATCAGAAAGACGAGGGGCAGGTACACTTCGATTACCAGCGGGCCAAGCAGAACATCCTGTTCTATCTGACCACCTACATCACCTATGAGGAGAATGTCCTGCCCATTACGGGCGGCGACTTCGCCCTGACTTTCTTGGACGGCACCCAGAGCGGCTATGACGTCCACTACGCCACTGCCGCGGCGCTGATGTTCCGCTACTATGGCATCCCCGCCCGCTATGTGGAGGGATATCTGGTGACCAAGGATGACGCGGCCCAGATGAAATCCGGCCAGACGCTGAATGTGGGCGGGAACCGCGCTCACGCATGGGTGGAGTACTATCAGGACGGCCTTGGCTGGCTGCCCTTCGAGGCCACGCCCACCTATTTCTCCGCCATGGAAAAGGCGGAGCAGTATCAGAATATCTCCGGTCTCGTGGGACAGGCGCCGTTGGACTATACAGCGGACAATCTGGATGACGCAGAGCTGGAAAACCCGGTGACGGAGGCCCTGCGGGAATTTTGGCTCAAGCACCGGCTAATCATTCTGCTGACGCTGGCAGTCCTGCTGGCGGCGGGCATGGTGGGTTTGCTGGTGGGCTGGCTCATCTTCGAGCGGCGCAGGACGAAAAAGCGGAAGGAAGGCTTTTTCGGCGCAGACGCGGCGGCGTCCATCGACGCCATCTTCCGATACATGATGGACGTGCTGCGCGCCCGCGGCATGGCGGCAAAGAACTGCCCGCCTGCGGACTATGTGTCCTATATGGATGAGGATCTGCGGGAGGAATACCTGACGGCGGCCAGGCTGTGGCAGGAGGCTCGGTTCAGTGGTAAGCCCATGGAGGAGTTGCAGCGTCGGCAGGTGCTGCGCCTGAAGGACGAGATATGGGAACGCACCTGGCACAGCGCCAGTCTGAAGGAGCGGCTGCGCCTGAAATATGTGGAGTTCCTGTAAGAGAAGGGAGAAACCGATATGAAAGTATGGAAAAGATCGCTGCCGGTATGGCTGCTGACACTGGTCATGCTGCTGACCGCCTGCGGCACGCCGTCCCAGCCCGACCAGCCGGACGGTACAGAAACTTGGCGCGAGGCATATGAGGAAACCGGCGCCTATTTGCAGGCACAGACCGCACCAACGGTGGGCTCCATCGGCGGCGAATGGGCGGTGATCGGCCTGAGCCGTGCGGGGCTTCTCAGTGATGAGACTGCGCAGAGCTATGAGCAGACGGTAGAGGACTATGTCAAGCAGGCAGGTTCCGTGCGGCTGCACCACGCGAAATCCACCGAGAACTCCCGCACCATCTTGGGCCTGACGGCTGCCGGATATAACGCCGCCAATGTGGCGGGCGTTGATCTGACGGCGGGCCTGACCGACATGGCCTATCTGCGGGCACAGGGTACCAACGGCCCCATCTGGGCGCTAATCGCGCTGGACTGCCATGGCTACGATATTCCCCAGTGCGCCGATGGCGAGAAGCAGACCACCCGTGAGGGACTGGTGGCGGAGATTCTCTCCTATCAGTGCCGCGACGGCGGCTGGGCAATGATGGGCGACGAATCCGATGTAGACATGACCGCTATGGCCCTGACATCTCTGGCCCCTTATCAGGAGGAGATAGACGTCAAGGCGGCAGTTGACGCGGCGCTGACCTATCTGTCCGATGCCCAGCAGGCCGATGGCGGCTTCATGAGCTGGGGCGCGGCCAACAGCGAGTCCTGCGCACAGGTCATCGTGGCTCTGACGGCGCTGGGCATTGATCCCGCAGCGGACAGCCGCTTCGTAAAAAACGGCGCGTCCCCGCTGGACGGCCTGTGCGCCTTTGCCTGCGAGGGCGGCGGCTTCCGTCACAGCGATGAGCAGATGGAATCGGACGGTATGGCTACCGAGCAGGGCTTCTACGCACTGGTCGCCTACGACCGCTTCCGGCAGGGACAGACACGCCTGTTCGACATGACGGATATTGAGGTGAAGTGATATGCGGCGATCCAAACCCCTGTGCACATTGCTTCTGGCACTGCTCCTGCTGCTCTGTGCCGCCTGTGGGCAACAGGCACAGCCGGAGGATACCGGCGACAAGGATCAGTACATGACCGACCCGGTGCCGGAGGGTAAACCGGCACCTGTAGAGCCGCAGGACAGCAACGTGGATGCGGACACAAAGCATACCTGCACTATATCCATCTCCTGCGAGACGATTTTGGACAATATGGATAAGTGTGCTGAGAGCAAGAAAACCCTTGTACCGGAGGACGGTATCATCCTTCCAGCCACAGAGGTAACGTTCAGCGACGGCGAAAGTGTCTACGATGTACTGCAGCGTGTCTGCAAAGATAACAAAATACACATGGAGTCCAGCTTCACGCCGGTGTATAACAGTGCCTATATCGAGGGTATTCACAATCTGTACGAGTTCGATGTAGGGAAGCTCTCCGGCTGGATGTATGCCGTCAACGGATGGTTTCCTAACTACGGCTGCTCCCGCTACCAACTGAAGAACGGCGATGTGGTGGAGTGGTGCTATACCTGCGATCTGGGAGAAGATCTCGGCAGTGGTATGGGAGGATAATGGAGGCACCAGAATATAGAGAACGCTGATATAGGAAGCGGAGTTCCCGGAACACATTGGCCTCTGGAGATATTCGAGAGGCCGCCTAATCATGCGGTCAGGCAAAACAGTATAGCGGACAAAAAGCCATGGATGGCCCTTTGCGGCCATCCATAGCTTTTTGTCCGCTTCTTATTACGCGCATACGCAAAGAACGAGGACAACGCCTATTGCCGTGACATGATCCAGGACAACATTCAGGACATCGGCATGGGTGTGGCCAGCAATGCCTTGCAGCACCGGTTCTTCATGGTATTCCAGTATGAATCGCAGATGCGGGCGTCCCCCAACACAGTACAGGGCATTATCCAGCGGCTCAATGAGGAGGCTGACACCGCCCGTCGCTATCTGGATCTGTGCGAGCTGGAGGTGCAGGAGCCGCGCTATGCGGACGATTTTGCGCTGGAGTTGCTCTATGAGATCATCAACAAGCGCACCAGCCAGCGCGTCAAGCTGCCGGAGGGCGTGTTTGATATGACCACGGCGGTGCATGGCGTGTATGAGGCGCAGACACAATGAAAGGGCATCGCAGCAGCGATGCCCTTTCCCGTCAAATTAGCCTTAGTCCCTTAAGCAGCCAATCGGAATGATCTTCACCCCATCAGGCCGGGTATACGCGATTTCTCCGCCTGTAATGACCATTAACAAATCTGGTTCCCGCAGGCTGGTCGCGCCGCTTTCAATGGCTTGATGGATCAAATCCTTGATTTCAAGCAGATGCTGAGCGCCTTCTTCAATCTCACGGCTGCCCAGCTTAAATTCTATCAGCGCGTACCTTCCATCAGAAAGATGCAATACACAGTCTGCCTCCAAATCAAGCCGGTCATGATAATAAGATACCTTTCCACCTAAAGCTGAGGAATAGACCTTCAGATCTCGGATGGCAAGACACTCGAAGATAAAGCCGAATGTCTTTAGATCCTGCTCCAGATACTCGGGGGTAAGCCCCATAGCGGCTACGGCAATGGACGGATCTGTAAAACCCCGTTTCTTACCGGATCGTATTACTGTTGCCGAGCGGATAGCTGGACACCACGCATCAATGTCCTCTATCACAAAAAGGCGCTCCAACGCGTTCAGATACGAATCCAATGTGGGGGCAGTTATACCGTCCGCATTGGCGGACACGTCCTTCAGGATATTGGTTTTCTTCGCCAATGTGGAGATATTCCGGGCATAGGAACGTAGAATCAGGCTGGTCCAGATGGGATTTCGTTGTACGCCATCCACTGTGGAAACATCAGACTCACAAATATTTGTGATATATTCCCGTGCAGTCAAAAGCTGAGCCTCTTGGCTCTTTCTGCGCAGTGTTGCTGGCCATCCTCCTCGGCATGCGGCAAAAATCAACTGCTCGATAGAGAGCGGACTTGTGACCCCATCAATATCCGCATCTGGCTGGTCAAACAACGTTTTCAGCGAAATCTGTCCATTGGATTCGCCAGACTCGTACAGGCTCATGGGATACATTTTCAGGCGGGCGATTCGTCCTGTCCCCGTGTGCATGATCTTCTTATCATCCACGGAGGTGGAGCCCGTCAGAATAAACAGGCCTTCTTCCTGCCGGATATCTACCGCAGTTCGCACAGCGTCCCAAAGGACGGGGGCAATCTGCCACTCGTCAATCAGTCTCGGGTTATCACCCTTAAGAAGCAACGAAGGTTTCGCCTCAGCAGTCGCAAGATAAGCTGCCTTTTTGTCTGGGTCTTGCATCCGCAGAATACTCTTCGCCTGCTGCTGACCCGTTGTTGTTTTTCCACACCACTTGGGGCCGACAATCAAAGTTGCGCCAAACGCCTCTAACCTCAAGGCCAGTTCACGGTCTACGATTCGTGGCAAGTATTGCTGCATAACGCTGCACCTCCTATTCTTCTATAGTATACGCAAATATAGTATACGCAAAATCCCTATTTCCGTCAATCTTATTTTATGTTTTTGAAGGATTTCATTTTACGCTTTTGCGGCATTTCGTTTTATGGTTTTGAAAAAAGCTATATCCAGCTTGTAGCATCAGCTCAAAACAGTTGATAATACGCCTTTAATACGCACACAATACGCATTATCTCCGTAATACGCATTTAATACGGAGATAATGCGTATTGTGTTTTTGGTCGCGTTCTTCCTCGATACATTATTTTGACATTTTAATATTGACAACTACAATATATTGTGGTATATAAGAATTATCATTGTTCTTTGTGCACCATTTGCAGGCCTATTATCTGCACCGCACACGTTGTTAAGTTTGTACTTGAGGAGCACCATGCTCCCGTCTGAGATCAGGGCCACTGCGCCCTTATATTTCAATGACTATGCTGCGAGTAGTTTTCTCGCGGCATTTTCCACCTGTACGCCGCTTTGCCGCCGTGCTATGATGTGCCTGTACTTAAGGCATCAAGCATTTAGGTCGGAGCAGAGCAGGCACGGGTGGAAGGCTATCAACAGCTTTTCGCTCTGACTAAGAACCCGAAGTATGTCAAAATGCGCCTCCCAAAGAGCGGGCGGCCACCAGAATTGAACAATACTGCAAACGCAGGAAGGATCGTAAGAAGCCGAAACGGCAGGAAGATTCTTCCTGCGTTTTTGCTTACTATTTTGTCGCGGCACTTGCCACCGCCGCGATACCGCAGGAAAAGAAAACGCACCGAAATCAATTCGGCGCAGGTCAAGAAATAAACTTTGTAAAAGCCGTTGGGACGATACGGCAGGAAAATCGTCCAGGGAGAGGCAAGCTCCCGCCCTGTATGCCGCAGTCAGAGTGCGGCGCCGGTCATACGGGGTATCGTATATTCTCAGATCCGTCGCCGGGCGGATCACAGGATACCGGCGGAGCCTTCCGCAGCCGAGTTCAGCGGCCTGGTGTCCGCCACCGCTCTGTCGGAGCAGGGCATATTGCCCCATGTGGCAGCGTACTGACCCAGCACAAGTAAAGAGAGACAGACACACGGGCAGACCGCGAAATGCACGCAGCACCAAGGCTTTCCGCCTGCGGCAGTCTATCATTTCTACAGAGATACACCGGAAATGGCTCCCTTTGCCAACGGGTGAAGTGCGTCCATCTGAACACAACTATGATTACAAGGAGATTTCTTTATATGACCACAAACGGTATTTACCACACTCTCGTTACCCAGTTAGACAAGCTGGCCCGGCACAACCGGCAAGGCAGCTTCCGTACGAAGGATCGCTACTATGAGGCGGTCAAACGGTTCTGCGCCTATCTCGCCGCCCACTACCATCTCCAAAAGCTGGAGAACATCAGCGGCAAGCATCTGGTAAGCTACGTTCTCTATTTGCAAGAGCAGGGCAAGTCGGCCAGCACCATCAAGACCGACCTTTCCGCCATCCGCTTTTTCCATGACAAGATGTCTCATCCACGTTATACGCTGCCGGGCAATGAAGAGTTGGGCGTTGCCTTGGAACGCCGCCGCTTCGGGCAGCAGGATCGCACATGGACGAACTCTGAGTTCGGCAAGCTGATCGGCCGCGCCATGGCGGAGGAGCGGGAGGACTACATTCTCGCCCTGTATCTGGCTCGCTATGCCGGTCTGCGCATCCACGAATGCTTTCGTATGGACACCGCCACGGCGGAGCGTGCGCTGCGCGAAAACGCCCTCACCGTAAAGGGCAAGGGCGGCAAGGTGCGTATCGTCCCCATCGAGGACGACCGTATTACGATGATGCTGCAACGGCTGCTGGAGAAAACGGAACGCGGCCACAAGCTGCTGGTGCCGGACGACGTTCCCACCGACCGGGCCATCAACGGTATGCAGCAGTTTATCCTCCGCCACCGTGACACTATCTGTGACCCCACCGTACCGGACAGGCGCATTACCTTCCATGGGTTACGGCATACCTACGCCGCTGAAAAGTACACATCCCTCGTCGATGGCGGCATGACACCTTTGGACGCCCATTTCACCGTCTCCCGCCTGCTGGGGCATGAGCGGCCCGACGTGACGGACATCTATCTGGCATCCGTGAAGGGAGGCAGTGCCCATGGAGAATAAGTATCGTAATCTGCACGATCTCCCCATGATCCTGCGGGTAGAGGACTTGATGCCCATCCTCGGCATTGGCCGCAACACCGCCTACGAGCTGATCCGCAGCGGACAGATACGAAGCATCCGTATCGGTAGGCAGATTCGTATTCCGAGAGATGCCCTGCTGGAGTTCCTGCGGAAGTAAATCTCTTCGTCGGCAAAAGTTTTTTTGACGGAATCGGCCGCCCATGCTATACTGAACCGCATGAATGGGTACTCCGCTTAGCACCGCTGTCAGGAGGTCATGCGGCTCTAAGTACACGATACAAGGAGTGCGAACTTATGAGACCCCGTAAAAAGGGACAGCAGTATGAGATCTGCTACCGCTGCCCCGGATATACCAAACCAATATATGAACGTTTTCCCACCTACGAAGCTGCAAACCTGCGGATTGCTCAAATTGAATACGAGAAGTCCATCGGCGAATTTCGCCCGCCAAAGCAAACGCCCATACAAACCAAACGAACGCAGAAAAAGTTTATCACGGTCAGTGAGCTTCTGGATGAATACGTGCAGGTCTATGGGCTAAACCACTGGGGAGATTCCTTTTTATCCTGCAATCTCCATCGCATTGAGCATTACATCAAGCCGTACTTAGGCAACGTGGCGGTAAAAGACCTGACCACGCATGATTTGGACTTGTTCTACGATTCTCTTCAGGACAAGCCTGCCGTTGTGCTGAAAGGCCACAAGAAAACAGACGCCTGCGTTTCCCGCTCGGTGATTGAAAAGACACATGCCTTGCTGCGCAGTGCGCTGAATCAGGCGGTCATTTGGGAGTACATCCCCAGCAACCCTGCCCTCCGCGTGACGCTGCCCAAGTATCAGCCGCAGGAACGCACCGTGTGGTCTGCCAGTGAAGCGCAGCAGGCTCTGGACTCCTGCACCGATCCTGTGTTGAAGCTGTGTATGCTGCTGGCTCTCGGCTGTTCTATGCGTGTGGGAGAAATACTGGGCCTGACATGGGACTGCGTGGACATTTCGGAGGATGCCATCTGCGCCGGAACTGCTCATGTGCGGATCACCAAGGAACTGAAACGCTGCCAGAAGGATAGCCTTGCGGCACTGGAACGGCGTGGACGCTCCACTGTCCTGCTGACATTCCCTGAGTGGAAGCAGACTGGCTCCTCCACATCGCTGGTGCTGAAAGCCCCGAAAACGGAAAGCAGTGTGCGAAAGGTGTTTCTGCCGAAAACCGTAGCGCTGGCACTCGCGGAAGAAAAAGGGCGGCAGCAGGAGATAAAGGAAATGTTTGTTGGTGGCTATCAGGACTTTGATCTTGTCATCGCCCATGAGGATGGACGCCCTTACGAGGAAAGGCAGATCGCCTTTCTGCTCCGCAAGCTGACCGATGCCACAGGGCTGCCTCCGGTAGTCTTTCACAGTCTGCGGCATTGCAGTGCTTCACTGAAACTGCAGATTGGCGGCGGAAACATCAAGGCGGTGCAGGGTGATACCGGCCATGCCCAGTCCCGTATGGTGACCGATCTCTACGCCCATACCAACAACGAGGAGCGCCGCCAGTTGGCCGAGAAGGTGGAGACGGATTTCTTCCAGAAACGGGCTGATACGCCGCAGGAAAAGCCGCTGGATAATACAGCGGAACAGGCATACCGTCTGCTGCAGGAAAATCCGGACATTGCCAAATTGATCATTGCAACGCTGCAAAAACAGGCATAGCAATAGCCTGTTGGAAAATCTGTTGGAAAGTCCAACAAAACCGAGAAACGATAAAATAAAGCAAACCCTGTAACCGTTGTGGTTACAGGGTTTGTGTGGAGCTGCTGGGCGGATTCGAACCGCCGACCTCATCCTTACCAAGGATGCGCTCTACCTACTGAGCTACAGCAGCATATATGGCGACCAAGAAGGGGCTTGAACCCTCGACCTCCAGCGTGACAGGCTGGCGTTCTAACCAACTGAACTACTTGGCCATGTGCGCTTTCGTCTTGGAACTCAAGCTTGCTTATTATAGCAAGTACCGCGCAGAATGTCAACACCCATTTCCTGTTTTTCCTGCAATTTTTTCAGAGGGCGGCGGGTAATCGCCGCCCTCTGCTCTATTTATAGCTCCCGGGCCTTGAACCACTTCACGGACAGCGCCCAGCTGCCGACGAATATCGCCAGTGTAATGATGATGACCGGCAAAATCGGAAGTACGGTCAGCACCCCTCTTACCGATTCGGATGCCATCAGCACCCCGCAGGTCGCCGACGCGATCATCACCACAGCGATATACACCGCGCGCCCTTTTGTGGCGCCGAATTTGAACATAACCGGAAACATCAGTGCCGGAACGCCCAGCCCCACCGCCAGCAGCAGCGGAATCAGTATCGACAGCGGCACGGCTGTGCCGCTGGCCACAGTAGGCTGCCCGGTAAGCGCGCTGATAAGCAGCACCAACGTGATGATGAGCGCCGTCAGCACAGCGCTGGTAACATACTTCGCCGCTACAAGCTGCCGCCGACCTATCGGCAGCGTATCACAATAGGCCAGCCAGCCGTCCCTCTCGTCGGCACTCAGCAGTGATGCCGGCAGAGATCCCACAAAAAACACCGGATACAGCAGCCATAGCGGGTTCGCACCTCCACCGCCCTTGTTCAGAAAGGTGAGGCCGAAAAATATGACCACCAGCAGGATATATGACTTGCCGTACTGCCATAGGCAGCGGCCCTCCTTATAAAACAATCCCTTCATCTCACACCTCCTTTGCCATGAACACGAACAGATCCTCAATATTCACCTGTCCCAGCGCCATGCCGGCAGGCACCGCGTCCCGCCGCACCAGATACTCCGTGCCGTAGGGCGTGGTGTGCCGCCCGCACACCGCCGCCGGGTCAATGTCCTCTGCACCGCCCCGCAGGATGCCGTACGCCTCCGTCAGCCGGTCCTTTTCCTCGCACAGCAGCAGCCGCCCCTTGTGCAGGAACGCAATGTAGTCGCAGATCTTCTCCAGATCGCTGACGATGTGACTGGAGAGCAGCACGGCGTGCTCTTCATCCCGGGTAAAGTCTGCAAAGATGGTCAATATCTCGTCTCGCACCACAGGGTCAAGGCCGCTGGTGGCCTCGTCCAGCAGCAGAAGCTTCGGCTGATGGCTCAGCGCCACAGCCAACCCCTGCTTCATCTTCATACCGCGGGAGAAGTCCCTGAAAGGTTTATCCTCCGGCAGCGCCAGCCGCCGCAAATAGCCGGCGTACACCTCCGGCTGCCAGTGCGTAAAAATGCCCGCCATCATACGGCCGATCTGCTGCGCGTTCATGTACTCCGGCAGTCCCACCTCGTCCAGCACCGCGCCGATGTCCTCCCGCTCCAACGGGGTCAGCGCCCGGTTGTCCTTGCCGTAAACGGCGACGGTGCCCCCGTCCCGGCTGAGAGCGTTCAGGATCAGCCGTATGGTGGTGGACTTGCCTGCACCGTTCTCGCCGATCAGTCCCATGATGCAGCCGGCGGGCAGCGTCAGGTCAAGCCCCTGTAAGGCAAAATCGCCCCGCCGCTTCGTCAGGCCGCGTATCTCCAATGCGTTCATTCTGCTTCCTCCTTCTGCAAGCGCCACATGTCGTCCAGCTCCTGCTCCGTCAGGCGGCAGGCGTTGGCCAAGCGGCGGATCTCCTGCATATGGCCCTCTATCTTCTTCAAATTCTCCTCCCGCAGCAGCTCCGTGCTGCGCTCCGCCACGAAGCATCCCTTGCCGGGCAGCGTGTAGATGAATCCCTCGCTCTCCAGTTCGTCATAGGCCCGCTTGGTAGTAATGACGCTGATACGTAGATCCTTGGCCAGCGCCCGTATGCTGGGCAGCGCCTCGCCCTCGGTCACCTGTCCGGACAATATGGCGTCCTTGATCTGACTGTATATCTGGTCGTAAATGGGCGCGCCGCTGCGGTTGTCGATGTATAGCTGCATAAGAGGCCTCCTTGTGCAAACTGTATATTAACAGTATACACAGTTAATTCTGATTGTCAACAGGAAATTTCTGTGGTACAATATCCGGCAGAAACGCAGTACACGCAAAGGAGTCTTTCATGCACATCGGAAACGTAGAGATACACTCCAAACTGTACCTGGCACCCATGGCCGGCGTTACGGATCTGGCCTTCCGCCAGATCTGCCGTGAGCTGGGCGCAGGCATGAGCTGCACGGAACTGGTCAGCGCCAAGGCTCTGTGCTATCAGGACAAGAAAAGCCGGGGCCTTTTGAAGCTGGCCCCCAACGAAAAGCCCGCCGCTGCCCAGATCTTCGGCAGCGATATCCCCTGCATGGCTGAAGCCGCCGTCATCGCCGCCGAGATATCCGGCGCAGATATTATCGACATCAACATGGGCTGCCCGGTGGGCAAGGTAGTGGCCAACGGCGACGGCTCTGCCCTGATGAAGGATCCGGAGAAGGCTGCCCGACTGGCCGAGGCGGTGGTCAAGGCCAGCCCCGTACCCGTGACGGTGAAAATGCGCCGGGGCTGGGACAAGGGCAGCATCAACGCGGTGGAGCTGGCGAAAATGCTGGAGCAGGCAGGCGTCAGTGCCATTGCCGTCCACGGCCGCACCCGCACCCAAATGTACAGCGGTCAGGCTGACTGGACCACTATCCGCCAGGTGAAGGAAGCGGTATCCGTGCCGGTCATCGCCAACGGCGACATCTTTTCGGCAGAGGACGCCGTCCGCATTTTACAGTTCACCGGCGCGGACATGGCCATGATCGGCCGGGGCTGCTTCGGCAACCCGTGGCTGTTTCAGCAGGCTCAGGCGGCGCTGGAGGGGCAGCCCATCCCGCCCCTGCCGCCGCTGCGTGAGCGGTGGGACACCGCCGTGCGGCAGATCGAGCTGGCTGTGGAGGACAAGGGCGAGCACATCGCCCTGCTGGAGGCCCGCAAGCAGCTGTGCTGGTATCTCAAGGGCGTGAGCCACGCCAACTACTACAAAGAACAGATCGTCCGCCTGACCACACTGGAGGAGCTGTACCGGGTGGCGGCGGGTGTCAGGAGGGATCTGCGATGAACAATGAACAGGACATCCTGCGCCGCGCCCAGCAGGGCGATAGCGAAGCTTTCCGCCTGCTGGTGGAAGCCTATCAGACACAGGTATACCGTCTGGCCCTGCGGATGTGCGGCGAAGCGGCGGCAGACGACGTGACCCAGGAGGCGTTTCTCGCCGCATGGCGGGCACTTCCGGAGTTCCGCGGTACCTGCCGCTTCTCCACATGGCTCTACCGCCTAACCACCAACGCCGCCATCGACTGGCTCCGCCGGGAGAAGCGCCATCGGGGCATGGATGATGTCACCGAGCTGGAGCTGCCGGATGACGGCCCCGGCCCGCAGGACCAGGCAGAGCAGGCGGAAGCACAGCAGGCCGTCCGCCGTGCGCTGGGTCAGCTGTCAGAGGAGCACCGGCAGGTCCTGCTGCTGCGGTATATGCAGGAGCTGGACTATACCGAGATCGCCGCGGCGCTGGAGATCAGTGAGGGCACCGTGAAGTCCCGCATCAGCCGGGCCAAGATGCGGCTGCGGGAATTGCTGGACGGCAGCGGGAACCTTTTTGACGGTGGGGCCGTCTTACAGACAGAGATCAGTGAAAGGAGGGAGCAGCCGTGACACAGCAGCCCTTTGACCCGATGGACAAATTGCTTCGCGAAGCGCTGGCGAGCGACGCCCTGCCGCCCTCCGACCTGACGGACCGCATCATGGCGCAGGTAAAGAGAACGCCTCAGGGCGGCAGCGCCGCCTCCAATCCCAAACGCAATTATAAGAAATGGTTGCTGACCGCTGCCGCATGTCTGGTCATCGTGGGCGCGGCGTTTCCCCTGGCGCTGCAAGGCCGCGCCGGCCGGACCGATCACGCTGCAGATGACGCCGCCACCGCCGATACGAATGCCGACAACGACATGGTCAGCAGCTACTACGGTGGACACCGCAGCGATGTGCCAGATGGCACCGCGCCGTCTGACGGCACCGGCGGAGACACCGAGCAGGCACAAAAGAACAACTCCGCACACGACCAACCCTTTGACCCGATGGACAGCGCTCTGGACCATGCGGCCGCGCTCCTGGAGCAGCAGGGCTGTACGCTGGAGGTCCTGGCCCGTGCGGATGATGCGGTGCAGGTAGCCATTGCCGATGCGGACACCCATCCCTCCGGCAATACGGACCTGCTGAAAAATGCCATGGTGGCCTCCGGTTTCGCGCTGGAGGGCGACTGGTATGTGTTGGAACAGGAGGAAACGACCCCGTGAAGCTACACACCAAGCAACTGACCCTCGCGGCGCTGACCGCCGCCGCCTACGCCGTTCTCAGCTATTTCGGCTCTATTTTCGGCATCACCTACGGTCCTATTCAGTGCCGCTTTTCCGAGGCGCTGTGCGTCCTGCCCTTCTTCCTGCCGGAAACGGCATGGGGCCTGGGCGTGGGCTGCCTGATCGCCAACCTGCTCAGTCCCTACGGCGTGCTGGACATCGTGGTCGGCTCCGCCGCCACACTGCTGGCCGCCCTGCTGACCGCCCGGTGCCAAAAGAAGTGGCTGGCCCCTCTGCCGCCGGTGATCGCCAACACCGTGCTTATCGGCCTTGTCCTGGCCTATGAGCAGGCGGGTACCTCCGCTGCTTTCTGGCCCACCTACGCCTTCAATGCCCTGACCGTGGGTCTGGGCGAAGCCGTGGCCTGCTATGGCCTGGGCGGCCTGCTGCTGTGGCGGCTGGACAAGAGCAATGCCTTACAGCGCTATTTGCAGAACCGGTAAACGAAAAAGCCCTCCCTTCGGAGGGCTTTTTGCCGCAAACGCTGCTCTGCGGACCTGAAATGCACTCCGGGCCGGTTGCAATCCACGGCGCGTTGTGTTACCATAACACTTACCACGGCGCCCCTCGGGTGCCATTAAAGGACGTATACGTTGTATGAACGAGAGAGATAGGAAAAAACATACCGCCACCTCCCGGCTGGATACCAGTTCTCTGCCCCGCGGCCCACTGAACTGGGTGTTCTTCCCGGCGGCGCTGCTGTACCACGAGCTGCTGCTGCGGGCCTTCGACAGGCAGAGCACCTTCTTTACCGGAACACTGGTGCTGGTGGTGCTGTTCGCCCTGGGCGCAGGACTGTTCTGGAGTCTGCTCATCAATCTGTTCCGTCACCGCCGGGCAGCTACCATCGTCTCTATCGCCGCCACCGCCCTGTGGACGGTGCTGGTGTGCGTGGAGTACTGCTGCCGCAGTTACTTCAAGTCCTACTTCGCTCTGTCCTTCATCGGCAACATGGCCAGCGATGTAGTGGGCGGTTTCGGCGACACGGTCCTGCCGAATGTCGTGCTGCCCCGCCTGCCCTTTATCCTGCTGGCCTTTGTTCCGCTGGCACTGTGCATTCTGCTGCGCCGGCGCATCGTCACCGAGCAGCGCATGGGCCGCTGGTCCCTGCTGTTCCTGCTGGTCGTATGCCTGCTGTTCGGCGGCATCGGCAGCGGCCTGGCCCGCTGGGGCACCTATCACGATACCTATACCTACAACTTCACCACCGACACCGGCGTGACCCACTTCGGGCTCAACGCCAGTGTCCGTCTGGAGATCACCTACGCCATTTTCGGGCACCCCAGCCCCCGGCTGCCGGGCACTGGCACGAACACAGATGTGCCGGATGACACCCCTGTTGTCACAACGCCGGTGGTCTACGGCGAAAATACCATGAACATCGATTTTGCCGCCCTGGCAGAGAACGCCTCCAGCAGCGCCGTGGCCCGTATGTCCGACTACTTCGGCTCGCTGACGCCCTCCAAGCAGAACGCGTACACCGGTATGTTCCAGGGCAAGAACCTCATTCTTTTCACCGCCGAGTCCTTTTCTCCCTGGTTCATCAGCGAGGAGCTGACGCCTACCCTCTACCGTCTGACTCACGAGGGCTTCGTGTTCGACAATTTCTATCAGCCCGGCTGGGGCCAATCTACCACCGGCGGCGAGTACGCGGTGATGACCGGTCTGCTCCCTACGTGGGTCAACGGCAATGTCAGCTTCTATGCCACAGCCAACAACAGTATGCCCTTTGCCCTGGGCAATCAGTTCCGGGCTCTGGGCTACACCACCGCCGCCTACCACAACAATATCTACAACTACTACCGCCGGGACAAAACCCATCCCAACCTTGGTTACGACTATCAGGGTCAGGGCAACGGTCTGCAGCTGACCGAGGACGGCAGCTGGCCCTACTCCGATCTGGAGATGATCCAGAACACCATCACGCAGTATATTGACACCTATGTACAGAACGGCACACCCTTCCATACCTACTACATGACCGTCAGCGGCCACGGCGGCTACGGATGGGGCCACGCCATGGCCGCCAAGAACCGCGCCAAGGCTCAGGCCGCCTATCCCAACGCCTCCCCCCAGGTCCAGGCCTATGTGGCCGCCAACCTGGAGCTGGAGAACGCACTGACCTACCTGGTAAACGCGCTGGAGCAGGCCGGTATTGCCGATGACACCGTCATCTGCCTGGCCGCCGACCACTACCCCTACCTGCTGTCAGAGACAGACACGGACTATTACAACGAGCTGCGAGGCTTTACGGACTCAGAGCGTGACACCTCCCGCTACCGCAACGCGCTGATTCTGTGGTGCGGCGGTATGGAGGAAGCTGTTACCGTATCCGAACCGTGCAGCGCCGTGGACATCGTGCCCACGCTGAGCAATCTGTTCGGACTGGAATATGACTCTCGTCTGCTGTCCGGCCGGGACGTACTGGATCAGGACTACGACCCCGCCGATGCCTACGGCAGCATCCCGCTGGTGATCTTGCCCACCGCTGCCGGCAACAGCTGGGCCACCGCCGCCGGCGTGTATGAGTCCTCTACCCGCACCTTCACCGCCAACCCCGGCGTCACGGTGCCGGAGGGCTATGTCAGCGCCATCAACGACCGTGTGTCCCTGCAATACTACTACGCGGAGCTGCTGGTGACCTATGACTATTACGCCATTGCCCTGGGAGACCGCGCCCCCAACCTGTCTCTTATACACATCTCCGAGCCCACGAGACAAGAGGCAAT
>ERZ1027200.80-NODE-80-length-66968-cov-6.583085_pt1 | contig 66968 bp, 46 predicted proteins | sample MGYA00519271_ERZ1027200 | MGnify/ENA primary metagenome ERZ1027200 (study PRJEB26926, sample SAMN06164742) | human gut metagenome | biome: ENVO:00009003; feature: ENVO:2100002; material: ENVO:00002003 | host: Homo sapiens | place: USA | collected 2012 ...
TCATAGCATCGCACAATGGACAAACTCAGCACCCTCGCCGCCGCGAACCAGCAGCGCGCCCAAGAGGTCATCCGCGACAGCGGCATCGAAAGCATCTGGCGTTCCGTGGGCGCCGAACCGCATCTGGTCGGCTCGCTCCGCACGGGACTGCTGATGACGCACCGCGACATCGACTTCCACATCTACTCATCGCCCCTGCGCGTAGCGGACAGCTTCGCCGCCATGGCCCGGCTGGCCGAAAACAGCCGCATCCACCGCATCGAATACGGCAACCTGCTCGACACGAGCGAGGAGTGCCTCGAATGGCACGCATGGTATGCCGACGCCGACGACCAGCTTTGGCAGATCGACATGATCCACATGCCGAAAGGCTCGGCCTACGACGGCTATTTCGAACGGGTGGCCGACCGGATCGCCGCCGTGCTGACCGACCAAACGCGCGAAACCATCCTCCGGCTCAAATACGAAACTCCGGAGACCGAGAAAATCATGGGTATCGAATACTATCAGGCCGTGCTGCGCGACGGTGTACGCACCTACGCCGAATTCGAGGCATGGCGCGCCGCAAACCCCGTCACCGGCGTGCTGGAGTGGATGCCGTGAGCCGCCCCACCCGGTCAGGGACCCGCGGGCGGTGACGGCCGGAGACGGCTCCCGACAACAAAAAAACCGGAGACCATGAGGTCTCCGGTTTTCATATGGCAACCGATGATTACATCATGCCGCCCATACCGCCTGCGGGCATTGCCGGCATGGCGGGAGCGTCGGACTTCTTCTCGGCAAGCACGCACTCGGTCGTCAGGAACATCGAAGCGATCGAAGCGGCATTCTCCAGCGCGACACGCGACACCTTGGTCGGGTCGATGATACCGGCCTTCAGCAGGTCCTCGTACTTGTCGTCGCGGGCGTTGTAACCGAAGGCGTCCTTGCCCTCCTTCACCTTGTTGACGACAACCGAGCCTTCGCCGCCGGCATTGGCGACGATCTGACGCAGCGGTTCCTCGATCGCACGTTTCACGATCTGGATACCCGTCGTCTGGTCCTCGTTGTCGCCCTTCATGCCTTCGAGAGCCGCCGTAGCGCGGATGTATGCCACACCGCCACCCGGAACGATACCCTCTTCGACTGCGGCGCGGGTTGCGGCCAGCGCGTCGTCCACACGGTCTTTCTTCTCTTTCATCTCCACCTCGGTAGCGGCGCCCACATACAGCACGGCGACACCTCCGGCGAGCTTGGCAAGACGCTCCTGCAGCTTCTCCTTGTCGTAGTCCGACGTGGCTTTCTCGATCGAAGCGCGGATCTGAGCCACACGGGCCGCGATCTCCTCCTTCTTGCCGGCGCCGTCCACGATCGTGGTGTTCTCCTTGTTGAGCGTCACCTTGTCGGCCGTTCCGAGCATCGAAAGGTCGGCATCCTCGATCTTCATACCCTTATCGGTCGAGATCACGGTAGCACCCGTCAGGATGGCGATGTCTTCGAGCATCTCCTTGCGGCGGTCGCCGAAGCCCGGAGCCTTGCAGGCCGCGATTTTCAGCGTGCCGCGCAGCTTGTTGACAACGAGCGCCGAAAGAGCCTCGCCGTCCACGTCCTCGGCAATGATCAGCAGCGAACGGCCGCTCTGAGCCACCGGCTCCAGCACGCCCATCAGCTCCTTCATCGTCGAAACCTTCTTGTCGGTAATCAGGATGTAAGGCTTTTCGAGCTGCGCCTCCATCTTTTCGGGATCGGTCATGAAGTAGGCCGAGATATAACCGCGGTCGAACTGCATGCCCTCGACCACCTCCACGTGGGTCTCGGTGCCTTTGGCCTCCTCGACGGTGATGACGCCCTCCTTGTTCACCTTGCCCATCGCCTCGGCGATCAGCTTGCCGATCGTCTCGTCGTTGTTGGCCGAAATGGTGGCGACCTGCTCGATCTTGGCGAAGTCCGTGCCGACCTCCTGACTCTGCTTGCGCAGCGACTCCACGACCTTCAGCACCGCCTTGTCGATACCGCGCTTCAGGTCCATCGGGTTGGCACCCGCCGTCACGTTCTTCAGACCTACGCCGATGATCGACTGGGCCAGCACCGTCGCGGTGGTCGTACCGTCACCCGCATCGTCGTTGGTCTTCGAAGCTACCTCCTTGACCATCTGGGCGCCCATGTTGGCGAAAGCGTCTTCCAGCTCCACCTCCTTGGCTACCGTCACACCGTCCTTGGTGATCTGCGGCGCACCGAATTTCTTGTCGATAATCACGTTGCGGCCTTTGGGACCGAGCGTGACCTTTACGGCGTTCGACAGCGCATCGACACCCTCCTTGAGCAGCTCGCGCGCCTCAACATTGTATTTGATATCCTTTGCCATGATGTTTTTCCTTTATTAGATGATCGCTAAAATATCACTCTGTTTCATGATCAGGTAATCGACGCCGTCGATCTGAATCTCCTGACCTGCATACTTGCCGTAAAGCACCTGATCGCCGGCCTTGACCTCCATCTTGACCTCCGAGGTGCCGGGGCCAGCTGCGACTACTTTACCTGCCAGCGGTTTCTCCTTCGCCGTGTCGGGGATGATCAATCCGCCCGCCGTCTTCTCCTCCGCAGGATTCGGCAGAATCAGCACACGGTCCGATAATGGTTTTACATTCATAGCTTTTGTTGTTTTTGGTTTATAATGATGTATTAGTTAGCATTTGCAACCTCCTTTCCATCAATTGATGTGCCAACCGGTTTTTGGCAGATGCAGGGTGACAAAGGTACATGCCGGACTGTCATTTTGTCACGCTGCGCAATTTTTCGGGCGATTTTTTTGCACGGACCGAAAAAGTATATTACATTTGCATCCCGATACGACCGGACAACGGTCACACGGTGGATGTAGCTCAGTCGGTTAGAGCGTCGGATTGTGGTTCCGAAGGTCGTGGGTTCGAGCCCCATCTTCCACCCAAAATGGTCTTCGAAAGAAGACCTTTTTTGTTGGCAGACAGCCGCAAATCGGCGCAAATAATCCTGTATATCAATAACATGCGGGATTATTCGTTTTCAGACCATAGCAAAGGCAGGCACACGAAAGCAGGTCACTAAAGTGCTTAATCGTGGTACATGGGTACGAGTTGCGAAAATGTACCACGCGAACGGCGATAATGCACTGAACGACATCGGTTTGCTCCAAACATTCAAGGCTTTTCAATCGTAAGGATTGTTAAACTAAACTGAATTTTGGACGATGGAAAGAAAACGATTTTGCGTGACCTTTTTTCTACGCAGGGCACGAACCACGAAGGCGGGCTTGGCCCCGATTCTCGCTCGGATCACCACGAACGGGGTATCGAAAGAGGTGTATATTCAATGCTCCGTACCTGCCGACCGCTGGAACCAGTCGAAAGAGTGGGCTACGGGCCGGGACAAGCTGTGCCAGCAGGTGAATGCCTACCTGAACGAATACCGGGCGCGGATATTGGCGATAAGGCAGGAACTTATAAGCAAGGGGCGCGAAGGAAACTGCATCGAAATCAAAAACCTGCTGCTAAATCCCGCGGCACAATCCAAGCAATTCCTTTCGGAGTTCGGCCAGTACTGCGAGAAACGGCAGGGCGAGGTCGGGGTACGGATTACCCAGCTCACAGCGAACAAGTATCACCGGGCACTGCGCTACCTGAAAGAATATACAGCAATTCAATACAAAAAAGACGATATTCTGCTCTCGGCCCTGAACTATGCCTATATCGACGGCTTCAACACGTTTCTGCAAACGGCACACCATTGCAAGACGAACGGGGCGATCAACCTGCTGTGTTGTGTTAAGAATTTCATTCTTTACTGCATCCGGAACGAATGGATCGATAAAAACCCGTTTCGGAATTTCAGGATGAAAGAGGAACGGAACAAGGATAAAGACCACCTTACGAAAACCGAGTTGGAAATCCTTATCAACAAACGAATTGGGAATGAACACGAAATTGTTGCGCCGCAGGTAGGCGACGCTTTGCCGAATCTCCTGATAGGGATCGTAATAAGGGCTTCCGTATGTTCGGTACTGCTTCCGGTCGGCCGGATAATGCAGGCTCGCATAGCCGGGATGGAGCAGTTCGTATTGCACGGGCAGCGGCACGGCCATATCCGTCAGCAGTTCGCGCAGCAGTCCAACCATCTGCGCCCCGGCATGGTGTTCTTGAAAAACAAGCAGGTCGCAACGCTCGATAAACAGCCGGAACAGCTCCGGAGGCGAAAAACGCTCCGCGCAATGTTTCATCACCTCCCGACGATCCGCCGCGTCGATTATCGGGTTGCATTCGGCGGCTTTGCCGTACGAAACGTTTTGCAGATATTCCCGCCATTGCCGGGCCGTCAGCACGACGGCGACCTCCAACCCGGAGTGCTTCGCCCGTTGTTCCAAAAGGCAGGACGCAACCGACCGCTCTGCTTTGCCCGTCAGGGCGATCAGCACCCGGACGCGCGACATGGATTTCAGATAGTATGCGGCGAGTTGTTCGAAATACTGCGCCGTGCGGAAACCGCAGCCGCAGCCGTACAGGATGCCGAGGGTAAAGGCTGGTTCCATAGTTTGTGGTTGTCGGATTAAAAAGCGGATGCGGGGCCGAAACAATCAAGTGACGCAACTTCACAGATTGAAGAATTCGTTTCGGCCGCCCGCATCCGCAAAATAAAAAAGGACGGCCGGACACGGGATTACTTGCGTGTTACTACCAGATTTCAGGGCCATGTCCGCCGTCCTTGTGAAGCCCCCGGCAGACACGGCAATGCCCGCCGACCAAGGGCCGACGGATGCCAAAAACGCCTCTTTTCGATTGATTTGCCGTGACATAATACCGGGGTTGAGTTGTGTGAGTGCGCCCCGGATGGAAATAAAAAAGGGGCGCATTTGCAGCCCCGTTAAGCAGGTCGTGGAAAACCCGAATCAGTAAGCTGTCCTGCGCCCTTGTCTGCCCCGCCCGTAAAGGGCAGGACATAACAAGGACTGACAACTATTATACCTGATTCAAACCCTCCCGAAAGAGGTTTCCACGTTTGCTTAACGGTATAAAGAGTTGTTTACCCTTTATATGTTATGTCCGTCGGCTATGCCGAATCGAGATAATTCCTTGAAGTTTGCATAGTAGTTGCTTGCCAGTTTGTTCCCGGACGGCCTCTGCCGCCCCTATACAACGAAACTGCTTCAAGGAATCGTGAAACAAATATACGAACAATTTCGAATCTAATACTAACGGGCCGTGTGTTTTTGGAAAAATCTTGCTAATTTTGTGGGTATGAAGAACTCCATCGACTTTCTGCCCGAACGCAAACAGCGGGATTTACACGAATTGGCCGCACTGATCCGCGACGAGGTGAAAGATGTCGTTATGATTATCCTATACGGTAGTTATGCGGCGAATACCTATGTCGAACGCGACGAACGGCGCGACTACGGCGTGCGGACAATCTACATGAGCGACTACGATCTGCTGGTCGTTACCAAGCGTCGGCTGGGAGAAAGGGAAAGCACGGTAGAGGCCCGCGTAAGGGAGCGGTTTGCAGCCGGGAAGAACGACGAGAACCTGCCCCGACCCCAGATTATCAACGAAAGCATCTCCAAGCTGAACGACGCCCTGACGATGGGCCGTTATTTCTACGTCGAGATCGTCGCAAAGGGAATCATGCTCTACGATTCGGGCGAATGTCAGTTAGCAACGCCCGGAGAGTTGGATTATGCCGAGATTAAGAAGATGGCAGTGGAATATTATGATGATAAAATTCTCCACGCAAAAAGGCATTATCAGCATTTTCAATTAGACTATACGCATCCGGATTATCTCTTTTGTTCCTTTGATCTTCACCAAGTTGTTGAAAATCTGTTAAAGGCCATTCCGTTAGTGTATACCTTATACGGCTATAAAGAACACGACCTTGAATTTCTGATCGGGAAATGCAAGCCCTATACGCTGGAACTGGCAAAGGTATTCCCGTGCGACACGGACGAAGAAAAACGCCTGTTCGACCTGTTGCGCCGCGCCTATCTGGAAGCCCGCTACAACAAAAAGAACTTCATCGTCACCAAAGCCGACATCGACGCCCTTGTCCCCAAGATCGAACTACTCCGCAGTATCGTGGAAAAGGTATGCCGCGAACGACTCACTTACTACGATCAAAAGCGTTAATAATTAGTTTCCGAGCGTCACCTTGCAATCATCTCAAACCCACACCTGTATGAAAACAAACCTATTCCTCGCACTCTTCGTGTTGGCTATTTTTACTTTCTCGTCAACAAAAGCAGATAATCCCGACCAGATTCAGGTTTTCGACGGAACAACTCTTTCTGTTGGAGACACCATTCGATTCGGCTATAGGCAGCAATATGTCAATGCTTATTCTGCGATCAAAGAATATACGAATAAAAACGGATTCGACCAGTATGTGAAAGTCTGCGAAGACCTTTCGTTAGAAGAGGCCGTCGTACTCGGAATCAACCTGCCGGAAGCGGAAAATATTTTCTACACAACAAATCCGGTCATCGTCATCTTCACCAAACAATATCCTAAAAGACTATTCGTAAATCTCAATGAAGCAATCGACGAGGGCGATATTGCATGGATCTACAAAGACCATACAGAGGAAAATGCCGTCGAATTGACCACCGAATCTATGTTCGCCTGTAGCATGCATGTCAACAATATTCCGATTACAGACGAAATTATCAAATCATTCATCAAACTCAAGGACGAAAGACTTTATGATGTATGCACTGGGGATGAATTCGAATATTACAAGGCAAAACCGATATATGAGAAGATGCTGAAAGAATTGATGGCGAATTTCGATTTCTCCAAAAGCTACTATATCCGGACACAGGGAGAGATTGGCAAATATGATTTCGCAAAAAACGGATATCCGGTGAAATTTGCTGATAGTGAATTGATTCCACACAAGCAGTTCTATTTTTTACCAACTAATCTGGAACATTTCAGTTTTATTCCTGTGGCATTTGAAGATGGAGAGCGCATTAATAAATTGCGTAAAAAGTCGATAAATTCAACCTATGTTCATCCTTCGGTTTATGTCCGTGTATATTTAAAATTACTAGACAAGAAAATGGCTTTACCATGGTCTGGCTCATATTTTGAGAAATTTTACCGAAAATCGTTGATCGGGACGGAAATCGAAAAAATAGAGGTGTACACCTTCCCTAATTGCGATTACAATTATATAGGGTCAATAGTAAAATAAAGTCTATTATAAAATCAGAATAAACAAACGCATGCAGACATTAGAACGTCTGTTTTTCCCAGCGGACGGTTCGGGCTGAATCGATAATGCCGCAGTATGCCAATGGCTGAATATCTCCAAACGAACCCTGCATGCGGCGACGACGTGATTACCCGCGAAACGCCGGAATACAAAGAATTGATCGCAACAATGCGGAACACCGTGCAGATTGCCGACAGGCTGATGAAAGAGGTACAGCCCAGCCTGCTCAACGAACGGTATTTCACCACAGAACAGGTAATGGAACATTTCCATATCAGCCGAAGAGCTTTACAGAACTATCGGGATAAAGGACTAATACCATACACCTCAATAGGTGGGAATATTCTATACCCGGAAGCTAAAATCAACCAAGTACTGGAGAAGAATTATTACAAAACGAAATAATCCAAAAATAATTTGCACTAAAGAGCGTCTATAATTGTAATCGTAGACGCTCTTTTCACATTCATGGTTATAAATCATCCATCTTGAAATCGCCCAGTATGGTATTTATCATCTCATTTACGCCTTCTCCTTGAAGCATAACCGATGTTTCTTTTCTGCAATAAGGACTATTCTCATCCCTTACAGATGACAGCCAATTAAACGAACCTTCAATTAACAATTTATCATCAACACAAATTGTTTTATTATGAATTCCTTTGTAAACTATCAATTTGGCCCCAGCCTTCCTCAAAATATTACGTCCTGCTTCTGCTGAATCTTTCAATCGGCCATTGACCATATCTAAATATTCATCGGTAATAATTTTAACACACACACCACGCTCAATGGCTGTTTTTATGAGAGCGGTTACCCCATCGGCGATTATTGCAGCTTCAGAAATAAACGGAGAAAAAATCAACAATCGTTTTTCGGCCTCTTCAAAACAGTATCGTAAGCATTTTCGATGCTTATCCAATGTCGCAATACGCATTACTTTATACGTTGGCTTATCTCTATATATTTTTTCCGAAGAATAAATAAACTCCTGATCCAAATTATACTCTTCTCTCGAAAACAATACTTTCGCCAAATTTCCAGACGGCGTATTCTGATGCGGTTGGAATATCTGCATATTGCCAAATACAATAAACGAATGCTTGGCCCGCGTGGTAGCAACATTCAGCATATTATATTTGTTTTTCAAATCGAAAAACATTCTGCCGTTGTACTTCCCATATACTGTTGAGAATAAAACTACCTCACGGCCAGCACCCTGCAAAGAATGAACCGTACCAATAGTTAATTTCGAACAAGCCTTCTCTCCAAGCCTTTCTTTAGTATATTTTCGAATTAATCGAATCTGCGCAGCAAACGGGGCAATTACGGCTAATACTTCACCAATATCTTTCCCATAGGCATCTTCGAGACTTTTGTAATTACAGAAAAGCCACTCTGCGATTACTCGTGCTTCAAGATCATTCTGTCTGCTCCCGTTATTTTGCTCATCTGTCCCGTTGACATGAATATATCCCATCGGAGGCAAAGAATGGCTTTTATTATGTTTCCGACCTCCTAATAAATCCAAACAACCATTATAGACATAGTCGTTCGAATAACGGATAATATCATCTAAACAGCGATAATGTTCAAGCAGATAAGCCCCTTTATCCGTTTTTCCATTACCGAACGTGAACCGATAAGGACATGATTTTTTAACTAATTGCATCAAACTACATTCGGAAGCCATGAAGCCGAGGCTACTTAGTGCATCAAATTGTTCATTCGTAGTCAACAGACCGTATTTTTGGGCATTAATAAAATCGACCCGATCTGTAACACCGGACACCGGTTCAATCTGGTTAACGTCTCCGACTGCCAATATTTTCTTTGTCAATGCAAAAGATGCAACAGCTACTTCCGGAGCGACTTGTCCTGCCTCATCGACAATCATAAGATCATAAAGATCCCGATAATATGTTTCGCCGTGTTGCTGACCATAATAGTTGCTGAATCGGGGCAATGAATGAAACGTAGAAATAAACAAAGGTGTTATTCGTGCCAACCGTCGCAATTTCTGTTTGTATTCTCTTTCACTACGTTCGCAACTTCCATCCGTTTTACGGGCCACAGCCTCTATGTATTCGGCTTCACGGTAATGAACACATAACCAGAATAAATCATACCGATACGAAACGTCCAGTTTTGCGGCTGTTATCTCATCCGCAGGAAGATCATTGTAATCAGATGCTTTTTTAATTATCTTTTCCCAGCGCACTTGATGCTCTTTCGTCCAAGAATTAAAGATAGATCGATAGTTCTCTTCCCGTTGCAATATATTACGCCTCAGAGTTGACAATCGTTCGAACAGTGATGTTAAATCGGCTAATTTCTTAGACGACTCAAGTTTCAACCGATCTACTTCTGCTACAATATGAAAATACTTGTGAAATATCAAATCGGCCGTGACGTGCTCGGTAATCGGATCGATTATAAGTTGAAATTTATTACTTCGATACCGTTTACAAAATCCAAACGGGAAGTATTTAATGAAAAACGGCAACCCGTTATAGCATCCCGACAATTCTTCGGTTATCCTATTTAAAATACCACCGAAATTCTTTTCATCACTTATGGCTTCACGTATTTCTGATATTTTGTCTTCTAAAGCCTTCTTGCTCTCAAAGCCATGCGATTTGAGCGTCTCGGGAATATCCTCATAAGATGCGGTTCGATCCAAAGCGTCATCAATCGCCCGCCGCGCCGCCTCAATCTTTTCTTTCAGTATTTTTTTGACTTTGGTTAATTTTGTGTCAGGATTTATGCCAAATATCCGAACCGTCTGATCAATGAAATAGATTTCAAATTCTGGCGCACGATCTTTTTGATCTACACAACCAAGAAACCCGTCGTTCAGGAAATTACTCGTTGCCTGCTGATAATTTTTTTGCTCCTGCCTATTATTTTGGGAAGAAGTCAGGTAAAGGCCGAATGCAGATACGTCAGGAAGCCATCGTTTTGACAATATATCATTTTCATCGTCATTTTCAAACTGCATGCTATCCAATATATTTGTAATGGCTTGATTGTTTGTTGAACAACCTATCATCAACATCGGGTTCTCGGCATTTAGTACCGGCATTACCACATTATTTGCGATAATACTCTGCAACAAAGTCGTTTTACCGGTCCCCGGAGGGCCATTAACAGCGAACACTTTATTGTTTACATCTTCAAGATATTCAGCAAACGCAGCTCGTTGAGACCGAGACAATGGAAAATCACATCGCATCTGCCCGTAATGATTTTTATTTAAGTAAATCGCCCTACGTGAACCTGCCTCACTTTTTACATTCAATTCTTTGTTCCGACTCTCCTCTTTTTCTGAAAGTAAGATTTGCATTAATTCATTCTCCGGTTCACAGGACTCATCCAGTAGCTGGTCATAAAGATTGCGTATATTTCGAGTCGTATTTAGATCACCATATACACAAAAGCCGAATCTCACCTTATCTTTGTGAAAATTTTGGAAATCTTTCCCTGTGACATTCTTAAAAAATGCCTCACAACTCGCCCAATACTCCAACCAATTATCATTAGAAACGCTCATTATGCTGCTTGACAAGACCTCGTCAAGTTTATCCATCTCGGCAATAATCGGCAACTCTTGAGGATTAGGGGCAAGATAAGGTCTCATAAAAGTCGGAATTTCACCTTCGACTGGCGGTTGCAAAGTTCCTTCTTTATTTACCCTTGCCGAAATCCAGAACGGATAATGTCTTCCGACAGAATCACCATCCCGATTCTTCGTATGGTCGAATTCATTGCAAATAAATACAGGGGCAATTTGAATCGTAGCCCATTCTATCTCCTTATCTCCATTTTTATCTTTGACCACAAATAATTTATGATCACATTTCGATTGCAGGCCCTCTATTTCCGAAGAGTCCATTCGCTCCAAGCACACCGTTTTCCGATCGATACATGATTCGAAGATATTGTTTTTGGGTTTCACTGCGCCATCAATCAAAGACGCCCGATAATATTTCAACCACTGTTTGATTCTATTCATAACCGGAAAGAGTTTTTTATAAACAAATATAGCAATTTCTTTCCCTGCAAACAGGTTGTTGTCAATTATTTATTGCACAAAATGATATTAATAAAAATTCATCTTCAATTCGCACAAATTGTCTATAACATATAGATTTGTTTTTCTTCCTTAAATTTTCTATCTTTGTAAATATTGAAAAGCCTCAAAAATAGGTAAGCAAACCAACGCTTTTCGCACAAAGCCAAAGTGTGGTACAACGACTTAGTTCTTTCAGCAACTAATTGATATACAGAAAACATTTTGAGTGGTTCGAGCCCCATCTTCCACCCTTAGAAGCAGTTGAAAATCACTGCTACAAAGAGAAAAAAACCTTGTATATCAACGATATATGAGGTTTTTTTCGTTTTACCGCCCCCCTCCTACTCTTCTCACATTTCTCCCAAGCCATCGAAACCCGGCAGCCAATGACTGCCGATGTCTATTCCCTCCGCCCCGGCATCCGCCCTCAGCACCACCAGCCGCTGCAGCCGCCGCACCGGACGGACGGCAAAAAAATGGGGAGGGACCTTTATCAGGCCCCTCCCTCCGCAGTAAGTTGCGTCACTGCTCTCGCATCAGCGAGGATTCTTTTCACTGCATGCAGGTAGACACAGGCAGCCGATCGGGTGAAACTGCCGGATGGTTTCACCCCGGATATTCCGATTGCTTCATGACGGCGCGTCTTTTGAAATCGCTCCTCAAAAAAAGATGCGCGGAACCTGACTCTGGCAATAGTAGAATAATCCCCATTATTCAAATATGTAACTGGTCAGGAACCGCGCATATCGCGTCCTGACTGTTCATCAGTCACATTCGAATGGGGATTATTTTGCCAGAATAAACAGCCGAGCTGTATTTCCTATCCCAAATATAGAAAAATTAATCGTTTTCATCAAAAAATTTATACAATATTTAGTATTTTTTATTTTAATCGGACTCTGCGCGCACTAATCCCCGACATACATGTCGAAGATTTCATGCCGGTCGAAATCGAGCCAGTACCGCAGCGCCAGCGCTCTCACGTACTGCCAGTAAGGTTCTGTCAGGTCGCCGTATAGTTCGATCCCCCGCTTCACATCCCTGCGGATACGGTCGGCATACCGGGGTTTCAGGACCAACCGTATCGTCTTGTCCTTGAAGGTGAAACGCGCTTCGGGCCGCGGCGTGTCGATTTCCGCAACGGTAATCAGCCCATGTCCGACGGAGGCCCCCGTTCCGACCTGCAGGCCGTCGTTCATACAGCTCACGGGCGGTTTATGGCCTGCATAAGTCGTGACGAGAATGTCGTCCACGCCGATATTGAAATACTCGCGGGCACGGATTCCCATTTTGACGCCGATCGTGGCGTAAATCCCCAGATGGCCGTGCAGTTCGTTGGTCAGCACGCCCGCCCGCCATTCGCTCAATCCGTGACGGGCAACCGCCGAGTCGATGATCGGAACGACATCCGCCGCATAGAGTGCGCCGCCGACCGGAAAGCCGTAAAACACCCGGCTCTCGCTGTCGGGCTTGCCCCGGAGAATCGCCGTCAGTCGTGTCTGCGCCTCCGCCGCCGCGCTCTTGTCCGACAGTTCGCACGCCCGAACCGTCCCGTTCAGTTCCCGGATGGAAAACAGCTCCGGAGCGAACAGATAAACCGCGACCAGATCGTCCCAAGCTTCCAGATGACGCTCGCCGACCAGTTTTGCCAGCGGAGGCGTACGGTGTGTCGCGGCGATCTTCCGGGCGTAGACGTTCGGCACGGCCGCCACCGAATCGATCAGGGCGGGCGTAACGACGACCGGACATGCCGGGTTTGCCGACACGACAGTTACGGGCACGCCGCTCGCCAGCACATAACGGGCGGCGACGCTGTCCGTTTCGAAATTAGCTCCGGAGAGCGGTTCGGCCCGGCTGTTGTACCAGACGATCCGGTCGATCCGGTCGCCGGAGGCGGGATTTTCCCGCAGAACGTCGTATAGATTCGTCAAAGCGCCGAGGGCGATGAAAACGACCTTCTCCTCCTCTTCTCCGAGGGTTTCGGCGATCAATGCCGACGCCGCGGGGAAACCGGCTCCGGAAGTTGCGGTTGCGGCATCGCCCCAGTCTACGGTTCCGGAATGGGCGCGCCACGCAGGCGCGGGGGCATTCACCGCACGTCCCGCACCGACCGGAACGCCTTCGTGGTAGAAGGAATCGAGAAGCGCACGCACACGTACGGCGGCGCTGTCGGGAAGCAGCGCCCCTTCCGAAGTCGTGACGGCGAGTACCTCCACTTCGCGGTTGCCCAGCAGCATGCAGAGGGTGCGCAGATCGTCGGCGGCGCCGTCGGTGTCGACGACGGCATGGAAACGGGCTTTGCCCGAATGCGCATGGCAGGGAGCAAGGAAGGCTGACAGTATGACCGCCAACAGGCCCCGGCAGAAAAAGCACTGACGAATTGTCATGGTCTCGGATCGTATTAGAAATTAACATTCATACCGCCCAGCGCCGTTGCTTTCGGCATGGGAAACCCGTCGTTGATCTCATAACGCTGCGCCAGCAGGTTCTCGCCCCGCACGAACAGATCGAGCCACCGGGTCGCGCGGAAAGTGACGCTGGCGTTCCACAGCACGAAATTATCCTTCGCTACGGGTTTGACCGAAGTGTAAAGTCCGTGAACATACTGCACGCCCGTCGATGCCTTCCAACGTCTGCGCGAAAAATCGACCCCGGCGTAGAGCTTGTGTTCGGGAGCCGCAACCACCGGGTAGGCCATATGGAGGTAGCTGTAGTTGGCCGAGACAGCCCACACGGGGTTTATGCGGCAGGCCGCGTCGCCCTCGACGCCCCAGTTCTCGATCCGGCCCGTATTGATGTTTTTCGGGCGTCCGTCCACCGGGACGGTCTGGATCATGTTGTCGCCGTCGATATAGTAGACGCTGACTCCGTACGAAAGCGCCCCACCCGAAACGCGCTGCGTGAACGAAAGTTCGTAGTTCATCAGTTTTTCGGGTTTCAGATCGGGATTCTGCGGCGGAAACATATACATTTCGCGGATCGTCGGGAAACGGAATCCTTTGCTGACCATCGCCTTGATCTGGGCGTTGTGCGGCAGCAGGAACGACAGTCCGCCCTGCGGCACCCACTCCGTACCCGCATGCGAATGGTGATCGAGGCGCAGTCCGGCATCGAGCGTCAGCCAGTGCGTCAGGCTCTGGCGGAAATCGACATAGCCGGCCGCTTCGTCCATCGTCTTGTCGGCCGTGGTTTTATCCGGAGCCCCGTCGGTAAAGACGTTCCACGCCTTGCCGCCGAAATGCTGCCAATCGACGCCCACGGTCAGGCGGTTGCCCCTGAAAAGCGCGACGCTCTGATACCACGATACGCCCAGCATCCTGTCGCGGGAGTTGAAACGGTAGTTCAGCGGCTCTTCGCCGGGCGAGTGGCCGTCGTTGATCTTGTGGCGGCCCCAGTTGTAGAAGAAGCTCAGGGTTCCGGAAGTCCTGCCGTAATCGTTGCGCAGTGCGAACGACGTCATGCCGCGGGTAATACGCTGCCTGTTGTCCAGAATGGGCTCCGAAACGGAGCCCGGATTCCGGGCGTTGAAATGCGTGAGGTTCACGTCGGCGTAGAGATCCCACGCTTGGGCAATCCGGTAACCCAGCTTGGCGTAACCGCCGTACTGCTCGAAGCCCATGTTCCTGCGATGCCCGTCGGTGCGGTTGTAAGAGCCGGTCACCGTACTCGTAAAACGTCCTGCCCGAACCTGATTCGTAACCTCGGTTTCGAGCGTATTGTAGGACCCGTAACCGGCATGGAGGTCGGTTTTCACCCCGTCCTCGTGCATCCTGCGCGTCACGATATTGATGACGCCGCCCATGGCGTTCGAGCCGTACAGCACCGAAGCGGGGCCGCGCACGACTTCGACCCGGTCGGCCAGCATCGACTGGCAGGCGTCGGCGATCGGATGCCCCATCAGCCCCATGTACTGGGGATGGCCGTCGATCAGCACCAGCAGACCCGTTGTGGGACCTCCGCCGACACCGCGCAGCGTCATCTGCCCGGCAGCCCCGCCCGAAACGCCGTACCCCATGATGCCGCGTCCCGTAACGAACAGTCCCGGAATCTGCTCGGTCAGCGTCGGCAGCAGCGACGGCTGGAATCCCTCGGCGATCTTCTGCCGTCCGACGACGGAAATGGTCATCGGCAGATGCCGGACGTCGGTTTCATGCCGGGTTCCGGTGACCACGACCTCCCCGATCGGGTAGGTTTTCCCGTTACGCAGGCTGTCGGCGGTCTCGGACCGCAGGGCGCACACGGGGACGATACCGCCCAACAGCAGCAGGACAAACAGTTTAGACTTCATCTTCTCGCATTATGTTTTACTTGGACATTTGTTTTATCTTCTTGCAGCGCATCCTCCCCCTTCACCAATTCTTGTTCCAAAATCCCCCGGCGGAGCGAAGAAAGTGCAAATCCCGGAAACGCTCCGGATCGGACGGATGGCGTCCCTTTCGGCGCGTTTCTTGTTCTGAGCCGGATAAACGCTCATTATGGAAAACACCCGGCAACCGATCCCGTTACGGATCCGGCAGCACCTGCGCGATGCCGTCGGACGCATGCACCCTTCCGTCTCGTTCGTCTCCTGCATCGGTGTGCTGCTGGCCTATCTGACGGGCGTCTACATAACGGGATCGCTCCACGAGGCGTCGCGCTGGATGGGGGCCATGCTGGCCTGCACGTCGCTGGTAGTCGTCCTGCAATCGCACAACTACAAGGATTCGCTGCGCGCCGGATGGACCCGGGTGCTGGGAACCTTCCTCGGAGCGCTCGTCGCCTACATATACCTCAAGATATGGCCCTTTTCGATCGTCGGGATGCTCGCCTCGGTCTTCGTGCTGGAGATGCTCTGCATGCTGGTCGGAATCTACCAGAACAACCGCATCGCCACCATCACGCTGCTCATCATCCTGCTCGTCTCGCAGATGACGCCCCACGTCTCGCCGGCCGTAAACTGCCTGCTGCGCTTTACCGAATCGGTCGTCGGCGTGGGAGTGGGCGTTGCACTGCTGTGGGTGCTCGAACGGTGGAAACGATGGCTCGAACCGCAGGAGCATGCAAACATAGCTACCGATAAAAATATGAACATGGACACGATGCCCCTGCGTTGGGGCCACTTCAGAGTGCTTATCGTCGCTTCGCTCGGACAAATCACCGGAGCAGGGCTGGCGACGCTGGTCGGCGTCATACTGCCGATGATCCAGATTTTCCGGCATCCCGGACTTACCTCCCTGCAGCAGGGACTCGTGGCGGCGACCAGCCTCGTCGGCATCATGGTCGGCTCGGTGCTGTTCGGAGCGTGGAGCGATAAAAAGGGATACCTGTTTTTCTTCCGGTTCTGCCCCGCACTCATCCTCGCGGCCTCGCTGTTCACCTTTTTCACGGCCGACCTCTTCGGGCTGGTCACGGGGCTGTTTTTCATGGGACTGGGCATCGGCGGCGGTTACAGCCTCGATTCGGACTACATCTCCGAGATCATGCCCCGGCGGTGGAAACTGCTGATGGTCGGTGTAGCGAAAGCCGCTTCGTCGTTGGGCAGCATCGCAGCGGCGGCCATCTGTTTTTCCCTGCTGCGGGAGTGGCACGATCCGCACCTGTGGAACCGGCTGCTGCTGCTCGTCGCAGTCATGGCGGTCGTCATGCTGCTCTGCCGCATACGTTTCGAACAAAGTCCCGGATGGCTCATCGCCCACGGGCGCATATCCGAAGCCGAAAAGGCCGTGCGCTATTTTCTGGGCCCCGACGTGGAGATCGGCGAAATCCGCAACCGCCCGAATAAAACGCAGATGCCGAAGGTGGCTTGGAGCGACCTTTTCAAACCCGGTCAGGTGAAGAAAGTGATTTTCAGCGGCATTCCGTGGGCCTGCGAGGGATTGGGCGTCTACGGCATCGGGGTATTCCTGCCAGTGCTGGTCATGGCGCTGGGGCTGGAAACGGGGTCCGAGTCGGCCTTTTCACGAATCACCGATTCGGTGTTGCTGACCACATGGATCAACCTCTGCATCCTGCCGGGATTCGTACTGGGTCTGCTGCTCGTGAACCGCTGGTACCACGTGCGGACCCAGACGTGGGGATTTATCCTCTGCGCCGCGGGCATGGGCATCCTGCTGGCGGCCTACGAATTCCACTGGCCGGTCTGGATCGCCGTATCCGGGTTCATGCTCTTCGAACTGTTCCTCAATGCGGGCCCCCACCTGATGACGTTCATCATTCCGCCCCAAATCTATTCCGTCGCCGAGCGCGGCGCGGGTGCGGGACTTGCCGCGGCCTTCGGCAAACTGGGCGCCGTCGCCGGCGTCGTCGTCATTCCGATACTGCTCAAATGGGGCGGCGCTTCGCTGGTGCTTTGGGTGACGATCGGCGTGCTGCTCGCCGGGGCGCTGGTTACGGCCGTCGTCGGCCGGGAGGTGCTTCCCGACAAGGGGCGTTCCGTTCGTCCCGAAATCCGGCGCGACTGACCGTCAAAGGGCGTACTCCCTTTTCAACGCACGTTTCATCCGCAGTTCGCAAGGCTGCTCCAGCCCGCACTCTTCGAGCAGGGCCAGATCGCCGAACACGTGCCGCGTACTGCCGTCGGCCACGATCCGTCCCTGCTTCATCACGATCGTACGGTCGCAAAGGTCGAGCACCATCTCCATATCGTGCGTAGCGATCAGCGTCGTATGGCCGAAACGGCGTATCAGGTCTATGATCTGCCGCCGGGCGCGGGGGTCGAGATTCGAGGTCGGTTCGTCCATGACGAGCACCGACGGCTCCATCGAAAGGACCGTCGCTATCGCAACGCGCTTCTTCTGTCCGCCCGAAAGCCGGAAGGGCGACGCCCCGCGCAGATGCAGCGCGCCGACGGCATCGAGGGCTTCCGTGACGCGGCGGCGTATCTCTTCGGGTTCGAGACGCATGTTCGAAGGTCCGAAGGCCACATCCTCCTCGACCGTGGGCATGAAGAGCTGGTTGTCCGAATCCTGAAACACCAGCCCCACCGACTGCCGCACCAGCGGCAGCGTCCTGCGCGTGAGCTTGATCCCGCCCATGACCACTTCGCCCTGCGAAGGTATCAGCAGTCCGTTGGTGTGCAGCAGCAGCGTCGATTTCCCGGCTCCGTTGGCCCCGACTAGGGCGACCTTCTCCCCGTGCGTGATGCAGAACGAGACGCCGCAGAGCGCTTCGTAACCGTTGGGATAACGGTAATGCACATCGTCGAACCGGAGGTAGTGGTGGCTCATCTCAAAGGTTGTTTATCAGCATCGAAAGGTTTTCGGCCGGACGGCACAAGCGCAGCAGGACGAACGCCGAACACCACACGGCGAGAAACAGGGTGTCGCGCATTTTCCATGCCGGGCGTTCGAACACCCCCTCTGGGATCCGCCCCGAAAATCCCCGTGCCAGCATCGCCCGGCTGATCTGCTCGGCCCGGTCGAAAGTGCGGATCAGCAGCTGCCCGACGAGCGTTCCCCAAATCTTCAGCGGATAGGATCTGCGCCCGAAACTCCTCGCGTCGCGGGCCTGCTGCATGGCCGCGGCCTCTTCGATCAAGACATAAAGGTAACGGTAGACGAAAAGCAGCTGCGTGGTGAAAACGGCCGGCACCCCCAGCCGCTGCATGCTCCGGCAGAGACCGTAGTAGCCGGTGCTTCCGATCAGCACGAGCAGCGCCTGCACCGACAGCAGTCCGCGCAGTACGATCGAAAGGAACGAGACCCACCCTGCGGTGACCGCCAGCGTCCCGATACGGAAAACCGGCTCGCGGTCGTAGAACAGGTTGAAAACGCCGATGAAGGCAACGAAGGGCAGCACGACGAGCGACCGCCGGAAAATCGTTCCGTAACTCAGGCCGCCCATCGCGCAGGCAACGATCGGAAAGACGAAAAACAGCAGCAGTTCCGGAAGCCTGCAGAGCGGCACGGAGAGCATCGTCACGAGAAAAACCACCGTGACGAGCAGTTTGGACCGGGCGTCCGTGCGATGGAGCGGACTCTGCATCCGCGCCGTCCGCTCCATCGCATCCAATGCGCAAAGTACGTGCTGCAATCTGTTTTTCATCCCTGCTTTTGTCCGGCGCGGAACAGACAGGAGGCGCCGAATACGGCCAGCAGAATGGCTCCGCTCCCTACGATTCCCGCAAATGTCGTGTTGTAATCGGGTATCACGGCCGTCTTCTCCTGAATGGCGGCGGCTCTGCGGTGCAGGCCGTCGGACGCAGGTTCCAATTCGGACCGTCCCGCCGTCTTTTCGATCGACCACTCCAGTCCGTCGGGATCGGACGAAGCGATCCACGAGAACGACCCGGCGATCAACAGCGCCAAGAGCGCGATCGCCGCAAGGGCCTTTCCGAGTCTCCGTCTTCCGGAGGCGCGTTCCCGGCGGATACCGTACAGCAGTTCGGGCTTATAACGCTGCACGACGCAGATCACCGCCGCCGTAGCCAGCCCCTCGCCGATACCTATAAACAGATGGATCGGGAGCATGAACAGCAGAAACCGCCCCATCGGCAGCGCGGTGATGCCCGACGCTTCGGTTTCGATCGTCACGGCCAATGCGCCCAGTTCGAGTCCGACCACCGAGGCGAGCAGCGACGCGGCGATGATCCGCCCCGGCGATGCGCCGCGTTTGATCAGCGGCCGGAACAACAGCGGATAGGCCACCAGACACGACAATACCGCCATATTGAGGATATTGGCGCCCAAAGCCATGAAACCGCCGTCGGCGAAAACTAGGCACTGGATCACCAGCACCGAAGCCAGCGTAAGCAACGCCGCCCATGGGCCCAGTATCGCCGAAAGCAGGATACCGCCGACCAGATGGCCGCTCGAACCCGTTCCCGGAATAGAGAAATTTATCATCTGGGCGGCAAAGACGAAGGCGCCCATCACGCCCATCAGCGGAACGATGTGCTCGTCCCGCGCATCGGGTTCGCGGCGGTCGTTTCGCGGATGCTTGACTTTCCAGATCGCCGTTCCGAGCAGGACCAGCGATACGGCTCCCGTAACGGCGAATACCGGCGGGGAGACCAGTGCGTCGGACATGTGCATAGTCTGTCGTTTTTCAGGTTTTCAGATCGCCCCGTCCGGCCCCTGCCGGACCGGACGGACGGTTATTCCGTTTTCGCGCCCGGCTGCTGCGCCGCCAGATGCTTCTTGTTCTCCGGATACCAGTTCGAATGGTCGGGCTTCTCCTCGTCGTCGAACCTGACGAGCGGCAGCAGGAAGAGCCATGTCGTGATACAGAACGGCCCGGTCAGGGTGGCGATTCCGACGGGCGCCATCAGCATATACATGCCGGCCTGAATGAACACCGTCACCAGAATTCCCAGAACGGCCCAGAGCGCCGAGCGGAAATTCGGCTTGTAGAACACCGTCGCCAATGCAATGGCCGTCAGCACGGGGCTGTATCCGTAAAGTCCGTCGGAGATGTCGGAGCCCGACGCTTTCAGCGCGATGACCGTCAGCAGCGCCAGCGCCGAGCCGATCGCGGCCCAGAGCGCCGCCCAGCGGCTGCAAAGGAACAGTCCCGCGAGGAAACAGATTCCCGTCACCCACGAATTGATCAGAAAGACCTGCCCGATGCCTTTCAGCCAGTAAACCGCCAGATCGCCCAAACGGATGCTCTCCAGCGACGAGAAAGCCGCCGGAAGCGCCGGATCGGCCATATGCGTCGTCGGAAGCCCGTGCATGGCGCGCGCCGCGAGCAGAAACATCCACGTACAAAAGACGAACGGAAAAGTGAATGAATTGACCTTCCAAGGCGCCATCACGTTGTTGAATCCCGCACGCACCCATGTCGTCAGCGCCGCACAGAGCGCCAGCGCCAGCCACATCCAGACGGTATTGCCCATGAACGTAGGAAACGCGCACCCCACCAGCACGCCGTTGAAGCCCCAGAGTCCCTGCTCGCCGTCCTTGGCCGGAAAGCCGAGCAGATACCCCGTCACCGTGGAGACGGTCACGCCCAGCAGGGCGCCCCAGCCCACAAGTCCCTGTCCCTCGGCATAGGCGCCCCAGAAAATGCCGATCATAAACAGAAGTCCCGTCCACGCGCTGTTCTGAAACATCACCTGCCCGGTACCGCGCAGCAGAATTTTGATAAAATCGAAAGAGCCTCCGCCGGCCCCTCCGGATCGAGCGATCGTATTTGCCATACTTACAATTATTTAACCGTTAACAAAGTTTCTATCGCCACGGGAACTCTTCGGGCAGCGGCTTGCCCTTGACTTCCTGCCGAACCGAGGAACAGAATTCGCGGACAAGGCGTTTCACGGGAGCCGTCTCCTCGCCCAAGACCTTGTAGAGCAGCCCCGCATCGTTCGGCAGGCGCGTAATGCCGGCCGCCAGCCTGCGTTCGCGGTCGATGAAGGCCTGCGTCCGCTCGTAGATGTTGTCGGCATTCTCCGGCGGCGTCAGCACGATCACGTTGGCGAAAACGTCGTATCCGTTCATCGCGCCGAGCGTCGAAGGCGGATACATTTCGGGCCGTATGATGAATTTTTCGCGAAACAGTTGCTCCCCGTCGGGACGTTCGGCATGGGAGCAGACCGACAGAATGTCGTACTGGAAAGTTTCGCCCCGGTCGAAATACTTGCGGCCGCTCATGTAGATTTCCGAATAGAACAGCGTGGCCGAGGGTGCGATGCGGATTGCCGTGTCGGCGATGAACCGCGTGTGACGGCACGGAATCGTCGGTTCGGGCAGATATTCCAGATAAGAGTCCTCTTCGAGTTCGAACGCCTGCGTCAGCCCCGAATAGTTGTAGCGCATCTCGGCCAGCTTGGTCGCCGCACCGGTCGAAATATGGGCGTAGGCGCCTTCGCGGACGACGAAACGCTGTTCATAGCGATCGCCGTCCACGTTGGGACCTCCGGACGAGAGGATGTAGACGCACGGCATCTCAGGCATGCCTTCGTCGAAATAGAGTTCCTGCTGGACGATCAGCGGGGCATGGCGTTCCAGATCGCGCATGATCGACCTGCCGTCGTCGTCGAGTTCGAATCCCAGAAAAAGATACCCCATCTTGCCCGGAGTGCCGACGGGCATCGCCTTCGGCTCTTCGAGGTAGGGACTCATCTCTTTGGCTGCTGCGAAATTCATCGTACGGCGCCGGTTAGGGGTTCCGAAACTTTCTCCTTGTTGTTGCCGAGGTCGAAAAGCGCCATCCGGCGGATCAGGGCGACCAGTTCGTCGATCCCTTCGCCCGTCATGCAGTTGGTGAATACGAACGGCTTGCCCGGACGCATCAGCTCGGAATCGCGCCGCATCACTTCGAGATCGGCACGGACATAGGGGGCCAGATCGGTCTTGTTGATGACCAGAATATCGGACTGGGATATCCCCGGTCCGTCCTTGCGTGGAATCTTGTCGCCTGCGGCCACGTCGATCACGTAGATGAAAAAGTCCACCAGCGCGGGGCTGAAGGTGAGGGTGAGGTTGTCGCCGCCCGATTCGATCAGCACCACGTCGCCGTCGGGGAACCGGGCCTCCATCTCCTCGACCGCCGCAATATTCATCGAAGGGTCTTCCCGCACGGCCGTATGCGGGCACGCGCCGGTTTCAACGCCGATGATCCGCTCCTCGACAAGGATGCCTTTCAGCATTTTACGTACGTGTTTGGCGTCTTCCGTGGTTACCACGTCGTTGGTTATCACCAGCACTTTGTAGCCCATGTCCAGAAGCCGCGGGGTGATCGCTTCGATGAGTGCCGTTTTGCCGGAGCCTACGGGGCCGCCGATTCCGATTCTGCAAGTTGTATTTTCGTTCATAATCTATTCGTTTGTTCGGTTATTCCGCTTTTGGGGCGGATCAATTCATAAACATGCGTTTGGTTCCCTTTTCGTGCAGCGAGGCGAGAATGTCGATCTGCGGCACGAAGGTATACATGTCGTCGAAATCCATGTCGCCCGCCGTGTCATAGAGCTCGCCGAGCTTTTCGGCGGCCCGGAACAGGATGCGCTGCGTGTCGTAGTGCGACACGCGCACGCAGCGGAGGGCCGCGCTGACGACCATATTGACCACACCGTACTGGTGGGAGCAGAAAAGCCCCTTTTCGGAGATTCCGCAGGCCGCGAATACGATGCCCTGCGCCACGGGATAAGTGCCGGGGGTACGGCCGCCGGCGATGTCGCCGAGCCACTTCGCTGCGGTTTCATCGGGAAAGACATGTTTCGACAGCTCGGCCAGTTTCTTGCCCATGCGCCGGGTCATCAGCCGCGCCTCGGCGTTCATCTTGCAGAGAACGGCCTGACGGTCGGCATTGAGGATACCCTCGTAATAACCGAGGTTATAGCTGCGGAAAGCGTGCAGCGCCGCGACTCCGTCGGTGAAGGCGGCCTGCCGGACAATGTCCTGCGTATATTGTTCGAGCGTCGCGGCGTCGTGCACCAGTCCCTCCTCGGCGGCCGTTTCCAATCCGTTGGAGAAGGAGAAGGTCCCGACCGGAAAGGCCGAGTCGGTGAATTCGAGCAGCCGCATGACGGTTGTTGCGTCGTCGGTCATAAGGGCGGGGTTAATGCGCGTGCACATGTTCGTGATGGTGGTGTACGTCGCTGTCGGGCCCCGTGCCGCCGAACAGACGCCGGATTTCGTGGGGCGCCAAGTAGGGAATCACCTCCGAACCGGGCTGGAACGAGTAGGCGACACCTTCTATATGGTGCGTACGCATTACGCTGTCCATCACTTTTTTATCCACCGTCAGCGGAATGTAGACCTTTGTTCCCTTGATCACTGCGGGCCAATGCTGGTTGCCGATGGCATGACCGAGTTCCACCGAAATATGGATGATCGTTTCCGGCGTTTGACGCGCCAGATCCGAAAGGTCCGCGACCAGCACGTCGTTGAGCCGGATGCGGATGGCCGCGATGCGGCGCTGTTCGGGCAGATACTCGATAATATCGCCGTCGAGCATCTGCGAGTGGCGTTTCAATGCCACGGCGTATTCGTTTTCCCGGTCGCCTTTGACCACGAAGCGGCTTTTCTGGGCCGTCCACTGGTCGAGATCGATATATTCGATTTCGGCTTCCCGCGCTTTCTTCACCCATTCGGGGTCCTGCAGATTGCCTATGATTTCCGTATATATTTTCATCGGATTCGTTTTTAATATTCGTTTTTAATTTCCGGGAGCATCCCCTGCGGCATGCCCCCGGAAACAGGAAACCGATCCGGGGCCGGATCGGATCCGAAGGCGGAACAACAAACCGCCCCGGATCGGAGAGGCCCTCCCGGCTAACTGAACCAGAGCAGCTGGCTCAGGGGGAATTTGTCGGCAGGCTTGACGTAAGCGCGGATGTCGTTGACCAGCACGTCGAACGTTTCGGGATTCACGTCGATCTTCGGCATTCCTCCGTTGCGCACCATGTTGTATTTGGTGAGCTGGCGGGTGCGCCGCACGGGCTGCACCATACGATGCAGGTGGAGACGCTCCTTGATACCGCTCTGGAACGCGGCGTCCGATACGAACGAAAGGCAGGTTTCGGGCAGCGTACGGCCGAAAGCGCCGTACATCGGACGGTAATAGCACGGCTGCGGCGTCGGGAGCGATGCGTTGGGATCGCCCATGTTCGACCAGTTGATCAGGCCGCCCTTGATGACCATCTTGGGTTTGGCGCCGAAGAACTGCGGCTCCCAGAGTACGAGGTCGGCGACCTTGCCCTTCTCGACCGATCCGAGGTAGTCGGAAACGCCGTAGGTGATGGCCGGGTTGATCGTGATCTTGGCGATATAGCGCAGCACGCGGAAGTTGTCGTTCCCGTCGGCATCCTCGGCGAGCTTGCCGCAGGCGTTCTTCATGAACGACGCCATCTGGAACGTGCGCATGAACGATTCGCCGATACGGCCCATGGCCTGCGAGTCGGACGAAACCATCGACAGTACGCCCAGATCGTGCAGCACGTTCTCCGCGGCCTGCGTTTCGGGCCGCACACGGCTCTCGGCAAAGGCCACGTCCGACGGGATCTTCGGATTGAGGTTGTGGCAGACCATGATCATGTCGAACAGCTCGGCTTGGGAATTGACGCCGAACGGCAGGGTCGGATTGGTCGACGAAGGCAGCACGTAGGGCATCGACGCCACTTTCAGCAGGTCGGGGGCGTGTCCGCCGCCGGCGCCTTCGGTGTGGTAGGTATGGATCGTGCGGCCGTCCATGGCGGCGATCGTATCCTCGACGTATCCGCTCTCGTTGAGCGTATCGGAGTGGATGGCCACCTGCACGTCGAAACGATCGGCGACGCCCAGCGCGGCGCGGATCGCAGCGGGAGTCGAGCCCCAGTCCTCGTGAATCTTCAGGCCGCAGGCTCCGGCCTCGATCTGTTCTTCGAGCGGCTGGTTCATCGAGCAGTTGCCCTTGCCCAGCAGGCCGACGTTCACCGGAAGCCCCTCGATCGACTCCAGCATGCGTTCGATGTTCCAGCGGCCTGAAGTGATGGTGGTTCCGTTACTGCCGTCCGTAGGGCCGATTCCGCCGCCGAACAGGGTCGTAATACCGTTGCTCAGACAGGCGTAGGCCTGCTGCGGGGAGATCATGTGCACGTGGCCGTCGATGCCGGCTGCCGTCAGGATCAGGTGCTCGCCCGATATCGCGTCGGTTGCGGTGCTGGTCACCAGATCGGGATGCACGCCGTGCATGATATTGGGATTTCCCGCCTTGCCGATACCGGCGATTTTTCCGTCCTTGACACCCACGTCGGCCTTCACGACGCCCAGATTGGCGTCGATGATCGTCACGTTGGTAATCACGAGGTCGAGCGACCCTTCCTTCGAAGTCATCGTATTGGCCAGCCCCATGCCGTCGCGGATGGTCTTGCCGCCGCCGTAGACGACCTCGTCGCCGTATTCGCGCAGGTCTTTTTCGATCTCGACGTAAAGATCGGTGTCACCCAGCCGGATCTTGTCGCCGACGGTAGGACCGAAAAGGTTGTTGTATTCTTGACGTGAAATTGTTGCCATATCCTCTATTTTTTAGTGTTGTTGCTTTTTTTCATAGCGGCCTCGGCATCGCTTTCCGAAATGTTCTTGAACCCTGCATGCCGGGCTTTGCGCACGGCATGCATACGTGCCGGGAAATAGGTGGGCGCATCCTCGTCGCCCGTATATCCCATCACCAGACCGTTGAAGCCGATCACGCGGCGTTTGCCCGAATAGGCCACGACCTCGACCTCTTTCTGGTCGCCCGGTTCGAAACGGATGGCGGTCGTTGCGGGAATGTTCAGGTGACAGCCGAAAGCGGCGTCGCGGTCGAACTCCAGATAACGGTTGACCTCGAAGAAATGGAAATGCGAACCGACCTGAATCGGGCGGTCGCCGGTATTGCGCACGACAAGCTTCACGGTCTTGCGGCCGGTATTGTACTCGATCGGGGCGTTCATCAGGATTTCTCCACCGACGACGACGGGCTTTGCGGGTTTGAAGCCGGGTTTATTCGGATAGAGACTCGCCGCCTGCGCCTGATTCTTCGCAGGGGCGGGATTTTTCGTATTCATACTCAGGATGTTTAAAATTACTTAATAGGATGGTGGATGCTCACCAGACGGGAACCGTCCGTAAACACGGCTTCGACCTGCAGCAGGTCGATCATGTCGGCGACGCCCTCCATGACGTCGCTTTTCTTCAGCACGCTGGCCGCTCCTTTCATAACCTCTTCCACGGTCTTGCCTTCACGCGCTCCCTCCAGTGCCGTGGACGTAATATAGGCTACGGCCTCCGGATAATTCAGTTTCAGCCCTTTTTTCATACGCCGTTCGGCGACCATACCGAGCGAAAGCAGCATCAACTTGTCAATCTCTTTCGGTGTCAAGTGCATAGTAAACGATTTTTATAGTTAATCCGGCTCCGCATCCCCGAAGGCCATACATATCCCGCCGGGGCAGCGGTCCGCCGGTACTGATCAGCGGAGGTTCCAAATAGGATGCCAAAAGCCACCCCCGTGGCGATCCGCGGCAAAAAACGGAAGCCCGGTGGCATCAAATTTGTTCGGGGAAGAACCCGAATGGTAGAATCAACTAAAAATGTGTGAATTATGTTTAAAGCGATGATTATTGCGGGGCTAGGCGGTTTTATCGGCACATGCCTGCGCTTTCTGACGGGAAAACTGGCCCATGTCATTACGGTTTCGGCGTTCCCGTGGGGTACGTTCGCCGTCAATATTATCGGCAGTTTCGTGATCGGCATCTTCTTCGGTCTGGCCGAAAAGACCCACGTCATCTCGCCGTCGATGAACGTCTTTCTGATCACCGGCTTCTGCGGCGGATTCACCACCTTTTCGTCGTTTGCCGACGACATGTACCTGCTCCTCCAACAGAAACACTGGCTCTATTTCGGCCTTTACGTCGGCCTGAGCTTCATTCTGGGACTGGTACTCGTATGGCTGGGACGTTCGCTGATAAAGGCGGTCTGACCGCGGTCGGCGCCTGAGCGACCGCACGCCGCCGCACAAAAAAAGGGCCGGACAATATGTCCGGCCCTTTCATTTATGATCCGGTTCGGGCTTCGCCCGGAACCTGATGCAACAGGGCTGTCAGGCCCTTCGAAATCGGAATTACTTGCGGTAGATCTTCGTGTAGCCGTAGATAGCCTCATCGCCGAGTTCCTCCTCGATGCGGAGCAGCTGGTTGTACTTGGCCATACGGTCCGAACGCGACGCCGAACCGGTCTTGATCTGACCGGAGTTGGTAGCCACGGCGATGTCGGCGATCGTCGAATCCTCGGTCTCGCCCGAACGGTGCGACGTAACCGAAGTGTAGCCCGCACGGTGAGCCATCTCGATGGCGTCGAGCGTCTCGGTCAGCGTACCGATCTGGTTCACCTTGATCAGGATCGAGTTGGCGCAGCCCATTTCGATACCCTTCTTCAGGAAGTCCACGTTGGTCACGAACAGGTCGTCGCCCACGAGCTGGCACTTGCCGCCGATCTCCTCGGTGAGCATCTGCCAACCGTCCCAGTCGTTCTCCGACATACCGTCCTCGATCGAGTCGATGGGGTATTTGGCAACCAGTCCCTTCAGGTACTCTACCTGCTCCTTCGACGAACGCTTCGCGCCCTTCTCGCCTTCGAACTTGGTGTAGTCGTAAACGCCGTCCTTGTAGAACTCCGACGAAGCGCAGTCCATGCCGATCGACACGTCGCCGCCCTCTTCCTTGCGGCCGGGCTTGTAACCTGCCATCTTGATGGCCTCGATGATCGACTCGATAGCGTCCTCGGTGCCGTTCAGCGCGGGAGCGAAGCCGCCCTCGTCACCGACAGCCGTCGAGAGGTTGCGGTTGTGAAGCACTTTCTTCAGGTTGTGGAACACCTCGGCACCCATGCGGATAGCCTCCTTGAAGGTGGGAGCGCCCACGGGACGGATCATGAACTCTTGGAATGCGATCGGAGCGTCCGAGTGCGAACCGCCGTTGATGATGTTCATCATCGGAACGGGCAGCGTCTTGGCGTTTGCACCGCCGATATAGCGATAGAGCGGCATGCCGAAGTAGTCGGCGGCAGCGCGGGCCACGGCCAGCGACACACCGAGGATGGCGTTAGCACCCAGCTTCGACTTGGTCTTCGTGCCGTCGAGGGCGATCATAGCCTTGTCGATGCCCACCTGATCGGCCACGTTCATGCCGATAACGGCGGGAGCGATCACCTCGTTTACGTTCTTGACGGCGTTCTGAACGCCCTTGCCCAGATAACGGCTCTTGTCGCCGTCACGAAGTTCGAGGGCCTCGTTCTCGCCCGTCGATGCGCCGCTCGGAACGGCTGCGCGGCCGAATGCGCCGGATACGGTACGTACTTCGACCTCGATGGTCGGATTGCCTCGCGAGTCGAGGATCTCTCTTGCGTGAATCTCTACAATCTGCATAGTTGTAAATGTTTAATTTATGGTTTTAAATACTGATATGCCGTTTTCGACCGCAAAGGTAAGAAATAATTGTGAATTGCGGTTTCATTATTGTTATTTTTTTCACGAAAGACGGATGCGGTTTCGGGAATAAAGCAGAATATATTATCTTTGCCGGCGAATGCACTCCTCTCACTTGTAAACAACTATCAATTAATGCGAAAAGTTCTCTCGTTCTCTCTTTTCCTGATGTTGGGGCTCATCGTCTCGCAAATGCTTCCGGGCACGCTCGGCGCAGGATACGCGGCGTTCAAGAAGTGTTCCGACACGCTGCTTTACATCTGCCTCGGATTCATCATGATCAACGTCGGCCGCGAATTCGAAATCGACAAAACCCGCTGGCGTTCCTACACTGCGGACTACTTCATCGCCATGGCCACGGCCGCGCTGCCGTGGATACTCATCGTCCTCTACTACGTCTTCGCACTGCTTCCGCCCGAACTCTGGACCAGCGGCGAGGCGTGGAAGGAAAACCTGCTGCTGAGCCGTTTCGCCGCGCCGACCTCGGCCGGCATCCTCTTCACGATGCTCGCAGCCCTCAGTCTCAAGAAAAGCTGGATTTACAAAAAGATACAGGTGCTGGCCATCTTCGACGATCTGGACACCATCCTGCTGATGATCCCCCTGCAAATCCTGATGATCGGCCTGCGGTGGCAAATGTTCGCCATCATCGCCGTCGTCACCCTCCTGCTGGCCGTCGGCTGGCGCTGGCAGGCGACGTGGAACGTACGTCAGGACTGGAAAACCATCTTGGGTCTGGCCGTCGTGGTCTGCGCCCTGACCCAGCTCGTCCACATCGTCACGGCCCGGCTTTACGGACCGGAGAACAGCATCCATATCGAAGTCCTGCTCCCGGCGTTCGTCGTCGGCATGCTGATGAAACACAAGGAGATCGACACCGCCGCCGAACGGCGCATCACCACCGGCATCTCGTTCCTCTTCATGCTGCTCGTGGGGCTGAGCATGCCGCTCGTAACGGGCGCTCCGGGCGACACGGCCGCCGCGACGTCGGTCACCGGCTCGCAGCCCATGATGCCGTGGGGCACGCTGGCGCTGCATGTGCTGGCCGTGTCGCTGCTTTCGAACCTCGGCAAACTGGTGCCGCTCTTCTTCTACCGCGACCGCAAGATCAGCGAACGCCTCGCCCTCTCCATCGGCATGTTCACCCGCGGCGAGGTGGGCGCGGGCGTAATCTTCATCGCACTGGGCTACAGTCTGGGCGGCCCGGCGCTCATCATCTCGGTGCTGACGCTGGTGCTGAACCTGATCCTCACGGGCGGCTTCGTGGTGTGGGTCAAGAAACTGGCCCTGCGCACCTACGCGCCCGAAGCGCAGCAGTAACCCGCCCCATATTCACATTCAAACGACAGAAACCGTGATCGAAATTACAGACAAGGCCCTGCAAACGGCAGCCGCCAAAGGGATGGATGAATTCCTCCGGGTCTTTACGGACAAATACAAGGAGACGGTCGGCGGAGACCCGACGGCCGAAACGATGCCGCTGCTCAGCGGCGAACAGCACTCGCTGCTCGCCTACCGGATTTTCCGGGACGAGGTGACGGAAGGCGGTTTCTGCCAGCTCATCCAGAACGGCTACGGGGCCTATATCTTCGGCAATCCGTTCGCCAGAGTCATGCGCCTGTGGGGTGCGGAGAGCTTCTCGAAGCTGGTCTACCGCGCCAAGAAGATCTACGACGCCAACCGGGAGGATTTGGAACGGGAGCGCACCGACGAGGAGTTCATGGCGATGTACGAGCAGTACGAAGCCTTCGACGAGCTGGAGGAGGAGTACGGCGAAATGGAAGCCGAGGTCACGGAGACGCTCGCCCGCTACGTGGACGGGCATCTGGATCTGTTCGCCGCGGTCGTCGGATAACCGGCCCGGAATCCTGCGGAGACAGCCTCTCCGCATCGCCGTTCCCGGCACATACGAAGCGTCCACGGAGGAATATCCGAAGACATTCCGCAAAAAATCGAAAAAAAAGGCGGTCGGCCGTAAGGGTCGGCCGCCTTTTTCGTGTCTTCGGATAAAAACCGAATACCGTCATGGACAAACATAACCGGGACCTCCTGATCCGTGCACTGAAGGGCACGCTGGACACCGCATCGCGCCGCGAATTCGACCTATGGGTCGCGGATGCGGACAACCGCCGCATCTACGAAAACGCCCTCCGCATATGGGACGACGCACAGCGCCGCACCTCGGCCTACAACCCCGACCGCGACCGGCTCTGGGAGCAGTTGCAGTCCCGCATCGAAGTCTCCGGAACGCCGCAGCCGACGGAGCGGCCCGCGCCGAAACGCCGCTGGGCGCCGATACTTCGCACGGCGGCAGCCGTCGCCGCGGGCGTCGTCGTCACGCTCTTCGCGGTGCGTCCCGACGCCGCCCCCACACCGAGCCCGGCCCGACAGGAGTTCTGCGCCTTCGGCGGCAAATCGCTGGCACACCTGACCGACGGTTCGACCGTATGGCTCCAAAGCGGCTCGACGCTTGCCTACGACAGCTCCTTCGGCGCCGAAAGCCGCAACGTAAAGCTTCGCGGAGAGGGATTTTTCGACATTGCCAAAGACCCCGAACGCCCCTTCACGGTCGAGGTGGAAGGACTGCGCATACGGGTTCACGGCACCAAATTCAACGTGAACACCTCGCTCGAAGAGCGGACCGTCGCCGTATCGCTCGTAGAGGGTTCGGTGGCCCTCGACTCCGGCAACGGGGAGACGCGCCGGCTGCACCCCGGTGAAATCGCCCGCTACAACACCGCCACACAAGAGCTGGACATCCGTCGCGGCAACGTGGAACTGGAATCCTGCTGGGCTGCGGGCAAACTGGTCTTCGAACGGCAATCGCTGGGCGAAATCTGCCGCTACCTGTCTCGCTGGTACGACATCCGGATCGACATCTCCCCGGCACTCGCCCACAACTACGCCTACACGTTCACCATTACCGACGAACCGCTCGAAGCGATTCTGCGCATCATGAGCCGCATCAATCCGATCGTCTACACCTTCTCGGACAACCGCTCGGTGTACATCTCCGAGATAGAATAAAACCGCAAACCTACCAAACACCAACCAAACCCCGAATGCCTATGACCGAACAGAGCTGAACCGTACACTAACCTTCCCGCGGCAGCATCCGCCGCTGCAAACACACGCTAACTTTAAACTTCAACCATGAAACATTTTAGACTATTCGCAATCCTTTTGCTGCTCGTCTGCGGATGGACAACGGTTGCACATGGCCAGACGCAGGAGCCGGCGATCAACCTTGAGTTCACCGACATACCTCTCTCGGAAGCCATATCGCGCATCGAGAAGAGCAGCAAATACACGTTCTTCTACGACGCCAAACAGACCGATCTGACCCGGCGCGTCAGCCTTCACGCCAAACAGCTGCCGATCTCCGCCGCCCTGCGCCAGATGCTCGCCCCGACGGGTCTCAACTTCACGATCTCCGAACGCCAGATCGCCCTGATTCCCGCGACGCGCAAGGCTCCGGCCGGATCGCGCACGATCACCGGTACGGTCAACGACTCCCACGAACTGCCGTTGGCCGGCGTCGCCGTCACGCTGGAGGGCGACAATACCCGCGGCACCGTTTCCGAGAACAACGGCAGTTTCACCATCACCGTTCCCGACACCGATGCGGTGCTCAGCTTCACCTACTTGGGCTACATCTCCAAGAAGGTCTCCGTTCCCGTCTCGCAGAACAGCCTCAAGGTATTCCTCGCAGAGGACGCCGTGAGGATGGAGGACGTCATAGTAGTAGGTTACGGCACCCAGAAGAAGGTCAATCTGACGGGAGCCATCACCACGGTGGACGACACGCAGCTTGCAAACCGTTCGGCGCCGTCCGTAGCCCACATGCTTCAGGGTGCGGTTCCGGGTCTGACGATCTCGACCTCATCGGGCCGTCCGGGCAACTCGGCCGACCTGAACATCCGCGGCATCACCTCGATCAACGGCGGTTCGCCGCTGGTGCTGATCGACGGCGCCGAGGGCGACCTGATGAAACTCAACCCCAACGACGTGGCCTCGATCTCGGTGATCAAGGATGCCTCGGCAGCCGCCATCTACGGCGCACGCGCGGCTTACGGCGTCGTGCTGGTGACCACCAAGGAGGGCGACGATTCGGGAAAAACCCGCGTGTCGTACAGCGGCCGCTGGGGCTGGAACGCCCCCACCACCTCGACCGACTACGAGACCCGCGGCTACTACTCGGCCTACATCAACGACCTGTTCTGGCATGCCGACGCAGGCACCAACTACACCAACTACACCGAGCAGGACATGATGGAGTTGTGGGCCCGCCGCAACGACAAGGTCGAAAACCCCGAACGTCCGTGGGTGAAGATCGACCAGCGCGACGGCCGCGACACATATGTTTATTACGCCAACTTCGACTGGTACCACTACCTGTTCAAGGACGAACATCCCAACACGAGCCACAGCGTCTCGCTGTCGGGCGGCAACTCGAAGGTCAAGTACATGCTTTCGGGCAACTACTACAGCGAAGAGGGACTCTTCCGTCAGGACCCCGACCGTCTGCAGCGGATCAACTTCCGTTCGAAAATCTCGTTCGACATCAACAAGTGGCTCAAGATCAGCAACAACACCAGCTACTACAACTACCAGTACTACTACCCCGGCCCCACCGGAGTCAATACCGCCTTCTCGCTGGGCACGGTACACGGACTGGCTTCGATGATGCCCTACAACCCCGACGGCACGAGCGTCTACTACACCTCGCTGTCGAAATACTCGATCATGGACGGCCTGCCCACGATCATGAACAAGGGCGGCCACTACAACAAGGACAAGACCGACAACATGTCGACCACCACGGAGCTGACGTGGACCCCGGTCAAAGGGCTGGAGATCAAGGGTAACTTCACCTACATGTTCAACACCCAGCACAACCTCAACCGTCAGGTCAACACCGAATACTCGCAGTATCCGGGCGAAGTGCAAACCCTCTCGACGGGCAGCCGCTTCCAAGACAAGCTCTACGAAAAGACCATGATGCACAACTACTATCAGGCCAACGTCTACGCCACCTACGCACACACGTGGAACGAGAAGCACAACTTCAAGGCGATGGCCGGTTTCAACTGGGAGACCAAGTATCTCAAGGACGTGTCGGCCACGGGCTACAACCTGCTCTCCGAAACGCTGATGGACCTCAATCTGGTGGGACAGGGCGCCGACGGCAACGAGCGCATGGAGGTCGGCGGCGGCCAGAACGAATACGCCCTGATGGGTTTCTTCGGCCGTCTGAACTACGACTACAAAGGCAAATACCTCGTGGAGGTGAGCGGCCGCTACGACGGCACGTCGCGCTTCAAGCGCGGTCACCGCTGGGGTTTCTTCCCCTCGCTCTCGCTCGGATGGCGCATCTCGGAAGAGCCTTTCTTCGAGGGCATCCGCGAAAACTTCAACAACCTCAAAATCAGGTATTCGTACGGACAGCTGGGTAACCAGAACGTAGGCTACTACGACTATATCCGCAAAATCTCGATCGGCAACCAGAACTATCTGTTCGGCGGCGACAAACCCACGACGGCCACCATTTCGGCCCCCGTGGCCTCGAACCTCTCGTGGGAAACCTCGATCCACAACAATCTGGGCGTAGACATGAGCTTCCTGAACAACCGGCTGGCTTTCAGCGCCGACTTCTACATCCGCGATACGAAGGACATGCTGACCGCCGGCGTCGCACTGCCGAGCGTCTACGGCGCCGATTCGCCCAAGATGAACAGCGCCGACCTGCGCACCAAGGGTTACGAGCTCTCGCTCAGCTGGCGCGACGAGTTCCAGCTCCTGCGCCGGCCGTTCACCTACAGCGTGACGGTCACCTTCAACGACTACGTGACCAACATCACCAAATACGACAACCCCGACCGCACGTTCGCCAAGTCCTACTACGAAGGCATGCGCTGGGGTGAGATCTGGGGCTACCGCATCGGCGGACTCTTCGCCACGGACGCCGAGGCTGCCGGCTACGCCGTCGATCAGACGGCCGTCAACAACCGGATCAACGCCGCGGCCGGCTCGGAACGCGGCCTGCACGCCGGCGACCTGAAGTTCCTCGATCTGGACGGCGACAACATCATCTCCATCGGCAAGAACACCGTAGACGATCCGGGCGACCGGGAGATCATCGGCAACAGCCAGCCGCGGTTCCACTACGGCACTACGCTGAGCATGTCGTGGGCGGGCATCGACTTTTCGATCTTCTTTCAGGGCATCGGACGCCGCCACTGGTATCCCAAAGCCAATACGATCGCCTTCTGGGGTCCCTACGCCCGTCCGTATGCGAGCTGGATTCCCAAAGACTTCCACAAGATGTACTGGAGCGAAGAGAATCCCGACGCCTACTTCCCCCGTCCGCGCGGCTACGTCGCCCTGTCGGGCACCAACCGCGAGCTGACGGCCGTCAACGACCGCTATATGCAGAACATCCGCTACTGCCGTCTGAAGAACCTCACGATAGGCTACACGCTGCCCAAGAAATGGACCCGCAAAGTGCTGATCGACAACCTTCGCGTCTACTTCACGGGAGAGAACCTCGCCACATGGTCGCCCATCCGCTCGGACTATATCGACCCCGAAATGGCCGCCATGAACGACGAGATGCGCACCTACCCGTGGCAGAAGACCTACATGTTCGGCGTAGATGTCACATTCTAATCAAACAAGCAGAACCATGAAAAAAATATTATTGATACTGGCCGCAGGCTGCACCATGGCGCTCGTCTCCTGCGAAGAGTGGCTCGACAAATACCCGCTGGCCCAAATGTCGCCCGAAACCTTCTTCTCGAACGAAAACGAGCTGCAGGCTTTCAGCAACAAATTCTACACGGCCTTCCCGTCCGACGGGCTCTACAACGAGTACTGGGACAACATCATTCACAACGACCTGCCTCAGGAGATGCGCGGCGGCCGCACGATCCCCGCGTCGGGCGGCGGCTGGACATGGACCAGCCTGCGCGACATCAACACGCTGCTCGAATACTCGGTCAACTGCAAGGACCTCGACGTCCGTAACCGCTACGACGCGCTGGCCCGTTTCTTCCGCGCCTATTTCTACTTCGAAAAGATCAAGCGGTTCGGCGACGTGCCATGGTACTCGAAACCGATCGGCTCGGCCGATCCTGAGCTCAAGCGTCCGCGCGATTCGCGTGAATACGTCATGCAGCGCATGATCGAGGACATCGATTTCGCCATCCGCTACCTGCCTACCAAACACGACCTCTACCGTATCACGAAATGGACGGCACTGGCCCTGAAATCGCGTTTCTGTCTCTTCGAAGGCACGTTCCGCAAATACCACGGCATCGACCTTCCGGAGAACGACTGGAAATATTACCTCGACCTGTCGGCGAAGGCATCCGAAGAGTTCATCACCAACAGCGGCTACGGACTCTACACATCGGGCGGCACGCAGACCGCCTACCGCGACCTGTTCGTGTCGGAAGACGCCCAGCAGATCGAGGTCGTCCTCGCCCGCGATTACAACAAGGGGCTAAGCGTATTCCACAACAGCACCTTCTACTCGCTGAACACCTCCTACGGGCGTCCGGGCCTGACGCGCAAGATCGTCGCCAGCTATCTGATGGCCGACGGCACGCGCTTCACGGACAAGGCGGGCTGGGAAACGATGGAGTTCCGGGACGAGTGCCAGAACCGCGATCCGCGTCTGGCGCAGTCGATCCGCACGCCGGGTTACACGCGCATCAACTCCACCAAAGTCGAAGTGCCGAGCCTTTCGACCTGCATGACGGGCTACCAGCCCATCAAGTTCGTCGCTCCCGCCGATTTCGGTTCCGACGGTTACAACCTCTCGTACACCGACCTGCCGATCATCCGCACGGCCGAGATCTACCTCAACTACGCCGAAGCCAAAGCCGAGCTGGGCACGCTGACGCAGGACGACATCGACCTGACGATCAAGAAGCTGCGCGATCGCGTAGGCATGCCCAATCTGGACATGGCCCAAGCCAACGCCAACCCTGACCCGTACCTTTCGGCCCCTGAGACAGGCTACCCCAACGTGACGGGTTCGAACAAAGGCGTACTGCTCGAAATCCGCCGCGAACGCACCATCGAACTGCTTCAGGAGGGCCACCGTTACTACGACCTCATCCGCTGGAAAGAGGGCAAGACCTTCACGCAGCCGCTGCTGGGCCTCTACATCCCCTCCAAGGGCGAATACGACCTCGACGGCGACGGCACGCCCGACATCTATCTCAAGACCAAGGGAGAGACGCCCTCGACCAAAGCCCCGCTCATCATGGAGATCGATCAGGACATCTTCCTCTCGGAAGGCGACCACGGCTACATCTCGCCCCACAAGAAGAATCCGGGCGAGTGGAACGAGGCCCGCGACTACTACTACCCGATTCCGACCGACGACCGCTCGCTGACCGGCGGCGCCCTGACGCAAAACCCCGGCTGGAACGACGGGCTCGACTTTTAATTCCCAATACTAACTTCAAAAACGAACGAAACGATGAACAGACTGAAAAAATATCTTACCATCATGCTGCTGCTCGGCCTGACCTGCCCGGCAACGGCCTGCAACAGCAGCTCCTCCTCCGAAGACGAAGTTCCGCCCCATCTGAAACCCGAAACCCCGGAGGAACCGGGTCGGGACTACTACCCCAAGGCCGACGGCGCGACGCGTCTGGTGACCTACAACGTCGGCGTCTTCACCAAGTACATCAGCGACGGCAGCTACCAGATGATCGCCGACATGATGACCGAGGGCAAGGCCGATCTGGTGGGCATCAGCGAACTGGACAGCTGCACGGTCCGCACCGGCCGGGTCTTCCAGCTCAAGAAGTTCGCCGAGTTGATGGGCAAGGAGTGGAGTTACGAATATTCGCGTGCGATGGCCTATCAGGGCGGCGCCTACGGCGACGGAATCGCCAGCCGTGAGAAACCCGTCCGGACCTTTGCCGCTCCGCTGCCGAAGGGCGACGGCGCCGAACCCCGCGTGATGGTCGTCATGGAGTTCGCAAAATACGTCTTCGCCACCACCCACCTCGACCATGTATCCGCGCTGGCTCAGGCGGGACAGGTGGACGAGATCAACAAGGTCATCGAACGCGAATTCGGCAGCTCGAAGAAGCCCGTCTTCCTCGGCGGCGACTTCAACGCCCGTCCCGATTCGCCCACCATCTCCAAACTGAAGACGGGCTGGACGGTCCTCACGCCCCACGGCGCGAGCGACTTCACCCACTCCTCGCAGGCGCCGAACAAATGTATCGACTACATCCTGCTTTGGAACGGCAACGGCGCGAAGTGCGACGTGGTCGGCACCAAGATCATGCTCGACTTCAACAAAGGCGACATCAAGCGGGCCTCGGACCATATTCCCGTGCTGGTCGATGTCAAATTCTAATGCTGAGACGAACCCTTAAACGCAAACGATTATGAAACGATATGCAAACATACGTCTTCTGGCCGCCGTCGCCCTGCTCGTCGCAACGGCGGGCTGCAAGGACGACGAAGGTCCGGCGCTCAAGCAGCCTGCCCTGCTGAGCATTCAGGACGCCGCGGCCGACGCCGAAGTGATTACGGTGGAAAGCCCCAAGAAGCAGACCCTCAACATCCGCGTAGAGGCCGAGCAGATCAGCGGCAACTACATAACCGTCGTATTCAAAACCGACCCCGAACTGGTCGAGACCTATAACGCGGCGCACGGCACCTCGTACAAGCTCTGCCCCTCGGAGGCCTACGCATTCTCGACCACCGAGGTCATGCTGCCCCGCTACAACACGGTCTCCTCGACAATGAAAGTCGAGCTGTTCAGCGAGCGCATGCCCGACGAGGAGCCGTACCTGCTTCCGATCGCCATAGATTCGATCAAGGGCGACCCGCGGGCGACGGTCTCGCCGACGGGCAATGTCCGTTACATCCTCTTCAACAAGTTCGTCAAGCCGGGACCGCCCGCACCCGTGCTGCTCGAACGCAGCGGCTGGAAGGTGCTCGCCGCTCCCAAGGCCAAGCCCAACTACGAAGTGGAGAAGATGTTCGACGAAGACATCAACACCTTCGGCTACTGCAACGCCGACGAGGAGAAGGCCGATCCGCCTTACGACTTCGTCATCGATCTGGGCAAAGAGGTGACCGTACGCGGTCTCCAGTTCAATCAGCGCTACATGACTACCGGCAAACCGGAAGCCGGCGCGCGCTACGGCATCGCCCACTTGGAGGTCTGGACCGCGAAGGAGATCACCGGCGACGGCCTCGGCGCTGCGAACGACGCCAACTGGACCTACACCCAGACATACCGCGACTACCGGACCGATCCCGACTCGCCGCTGGACCCGATGGGTGTGGTCATCAGTCCGATGCTCGACGACTACCAGCATGCGCGTTACGTCCGCCTGCGCATTCACGCCAGCTATACGAACAAAACCTATAACCCGACTTTCCGGGGATGGTGCATCGCAGAGCTGAATGTCTGGGGCAACAACGAACTGCTCGAATAATACGTATGAACCAGCAAAGGGACCTGCTGAAGTGTTTCAGCAGGCCCCTTTTTTTAACGCAGTCCCGATTTCGGGCGTCCCGCATTCCGCAGGATAACAGGAACTAAAGGATTTCGAAACGAAAAATTCATACGTTCCGCATCCGTTTTATCCCCGAAAATGCCTATCTTTATTAGTCTGAATTTCCTTTAGCGATACGATGAGGCCGGAAAACGAACACGACATGGTTTTGTGGAAACACATCAGCCGAGGGGGGGGGGGAAACCGCCGCCTTCAGGGAGTTGTTCGACCGTTATTACGCCCCGCTTTGCAGGTTCGCGGCCTACTGGCTCCGTGACCGCACCTCTGCCGAGGAGATTGTATTGGACACCTTTACGCATATCTGGCAGCATGCCGGGGAACTCCGCATCTCGACTTCCGTCCGGGCCTATCTGTTCCGCGCCGTGCGCAACCGCGCGCTCAACCGGCTTCGCGACCAACGCACCGACGGCATCCCCATCGAGGGACCTGAGCCGCTCTTCACGAACCCGGAAGCATTGCAGCTCGAAGCCGACGAAATGATGCTGCTGGTCGCCGAAGCCGTCTCGCAACTGCCCGACCGCTGCCGCGAAGTATTCCGCAAAAGCCGTGAAGAGGGGCTTTCCAACGCAGCGATCGCCAATCAGATGCGGATTTCGGTCAAGACCGTCGAAGCGCAGATCACCAAAGCCCTGCGGCGCATCCGCGAAACGCTGCTGCGCACGTGATCTTCAACCCGGACTTTTCGGACACCCCACCCAATGACCGTCTGATGACCGCCGAAGACCGGCCGGCAGCCGCATCCGGCACCCGCGCTTTCTCCCTCAGCCTCGCTCCCAGCGTCAGCGCATCAGCACCGACGAGTCGCCGTAACTCAGGAAACGGAAGCCGTGTCCGAGGGCGTATTCGTAAATCCGCTTCCAGTCCCCGCCGACGAAAGCCGACACCAGTAGCAGCAGCGTCGATTTGGGCTGGTGGAAGTTGGTGACGATATTGCGCACGATGCGGAACTCGTACCCCAGCGGCGTAATCATGATCTGCGTCGCCGCCTTGATGCGTTCCAGCCCCTTTTCATCCATGTATTTCAGCAGAGTCTCCAGCGCCTCGCGCCCGGAAAACTCCGCCGGCACGTCGTACAGCTCCCACTGACCGACGACCCGCTCCGCATCGGGCGTTCCGGCCGTACGTATGCGCCACGCCAGCGCCGTGAGCGATTCGAGCGTCCGCACCGAGGTCGTGCCGACGGCCGTGATCCGCCCCCACTTCTCCAGCAGGCGGCCTACCGCCGCACGCCGCACCTCGAAATGCTCGGTGTGCATCGGATGCCGCGCGGCATCGTCGTCCTTGACGGGCAGAAAGGTCCCGGCCCCGACATGCAGCGTCACCTCCTCGAACCCGAAGCCGCGCGCCTTCATCCCCTCGATCAGTTCGGGCGTGAAGTGCAGCCCCGCCGTCGGCGCGGCCACCGATCCTTCGAATTTGGAATAGACGGTCTGGTAGCGCGTATAGTCGATCTCCTCGCTTTCGCGGTTCAGGTAGGGCGGAATCGGAATCCGTCCGAGGTATTCGAGCAGCTGCCCGAACGTCATCGCCGCCGACCACTCGAAGCGCACGGTATGCTCGCGGCCGCGGTTCTCGACGAGCCACGCCCGCAGATGCTCCGGGCGGCCTTCGTGCTCGAAGTTGATCTCCACATACCCCTCTTTCCATTTCTTGAGGTTGCCCACGATGCACGACCATTCGCACCGCCCGACGACGGCGAACGCCCGTTCGTAATCGGCCGGATCGTGCGGTTCGAGACAGAACACCTCGATGCGGGCGCCCGAAGGCTTGTGCATGATGATCCGCGCGCGAATCACCTTCGTATTGTTGAACACCAGCAGCTGGCCTTCGGGCAGCACGTCGCCGATGTCGGCGAAATGCGCTTCGCCGATCTCCCCGCCGCGGTAAACCAGCAGTTTCGAGGCGCTGCGCTCAGCCAGCGGGAACTTGGCGATCCGCCCGTCGGGCAGGTCGTAATCGAATTCGTTTATGTCTATATGCCGTTCACTCATGGGCACAAATGTACGCTTTTTTCGCTTCCGTTGCACACGCTCCGGCCGATAATCGCCCCGAATGATTTGCATTCGACACTTTAAATTCGTATCTTATAACGACCCAATCACATCCAATTACTAACCTAAAATCGTTTCATCATGAAAAAATTTCCGCAATGGAGTGTCATCTCATGGATTCCGGGTATTTTATTCGTCGCGGTCTCACTGACATCCTGCCAAAAAGCCGATCCGCAAATGAACAACTCATCAGAACAGATGTCCGAACAAATGAAGCAGGACATCGCCCTCATCTCATCGCTGGGCTACGATATCGCCGATATCGAAAAGACAGACGACGGCTATCTGGTCGAAGGAGATATCTGGCTGACCGACGAATGGCTCGAAGAGGCCGGACAACAGCCGCAGACCCGCCTGACACAACACAATAAGGGCTACCTGATAAGTCAGCAATACCAGAACAAGCTATATATGAACGTCGGCAACCTTACCTCTTCCTCTGCGCTCTGGACCAATCCAGCCACGAATGCCATAGCCCAATGGAACGCCGTGGCAAAATGTTACATATCCATTTCCAACACATCGGGCAGCAACCTTCAGGAGATCAAAATCAAGTTCGAAAACAAAAGCAGTTTCGGCAACAGCACCGCAAAACTTATGAAAGTGACCCCTCCGTCGTCGGACGGCAAGCCGGGCAGCGTAACCCTCAATGCGGACTGCACATTCCTGCCCGATGTCAATAACCTGTTCGACAGCAAGGAGCAGAACAACGCCATGTATTTAATCATGCACGCCATCGGGCATTCTCTGGGACTGGGCCATAGTCTACGCAACGGACAGCTTATCGGAGATGACGAAGACTGGGGAACGACCATCGACAAAACGACCCTGAACGACGATAAATCCATTATGATAAGGGAAACGAACCCCATTCCTTGGTCCGGATTCAGTTTGATCGACAAAACATTCCTCTCCGTAGTTTTCCCGATACCCGGTTTTACGGCAGGTTCCATCGAAGAGACCAAAACCATCAGCCAGACAACCGGGGTTTTCTCCATCAATTCCGTCAAGGACGCCTCCGGAGGTACGGGAACGATAATTTATGCGTGGGAAAAGAAGTCGGACGGCAAATGGACGTCCATAAGCGGCCAGACCGGTAAAAACCTCACGAACGCCCCTGTCACCACAGAACTTACGAGCGAATACCGCCGCAAGGCCGTAAACGGAACAAAGACGCTGTATTCCAACATCTGCACCGTTACAAACAGCATGTATGAACCGCTGACAGCAGGCAGCATCGCAGACACGCTGCTTATCGACACCGCGAATCCGAACGAACAACTGCGAATAATCTCCACTCAGGCCGCCGTCTGTCCGCGCAGTGCCATACGCTATACATGGGAAACCAAAACCGGCGACTCATGGACAACCATCCCGTCAGCCGTCGGCGAATCGCTCGTCACACCAGCACCGATGACCTTCACTGCCATGTACCGCCGCAAAGTCGCCTGCGACCACGAAAACCGATATTCGAACATATGCACGGTATACAACAAGTCTTTTCTCAGCGGCGGCACCATCCCCGAACTCATAGAACTCAACAAAACCGGATTCAACCGTTTCTACATCGACATTCCCTACCTGACAGAACCATCCCTGACCGCCTCGAAATCCACATGGGAAGTATATAAAAACGGCTTTTGGACACCATTCGGCTCCGATGAAAAACACATTCGCCTGCCGATACCCGAACAGCGTATCACAAAATACCGGGCATCTATATCGACTCCGTTCGGCCCAGCCTATTCAAACGAATGCACCATTGTCAACTGCGCCTATCTGGAAGATCCCCGGCAAGGGACGGATATGGGCAGCAACATGATAAAACTGGGTCCATACAGCGCTAATTTCATAAAAATCATGGCGGTAGATACCAGCGGAGAATATTTCTGGGACATCGACCGATTGAGAGGATGCGGAAACGATCTTATTTTCGAATTGGAAATAACCCGAACAATGTATGTCGATATTATAACCGCTTCCGTGCCTGTAAGTGTCTGGCTCGATGTATGGGGTGCAACCGATCCCTATTCAAACATTTCGTCCGAACCCCTTGCCGACATATGGAACGGAGCTGAATACATCCCGTTCCCAACATTCCCCGCATCCGACGAAGAAGATCCAGACCCGACAATGCTAACGTTTTATCTTTCTCCCGGAAAATACAAAATTCAGCTACAAGGCTGTCCAAAATATAATTATGCAGATATTTCAGCTGCAAACCAAGTCATCTGTCTCAGCCTGCGGGGAACTTGCATGGATTACAACTAAACAACACTGGCTCTCGTTTCCTCTGCCAATCAACGATGCGCTATTAATTGGTGTACCGTTGTCGCTCTTTATAAATAGCTGTTGCAATCACAAATTCACACACGACCTCGGCAGACAAGATTACCCACAATTCCACAAAAAAAGCCGCCCGGTCTCGGACCGGACGACTTCCCCTCAAAAACTATTCAAAGCCCACCTCTATTTGGAATAAACATAAATCTCGGAGCTGAGAGGCGCCGACCCATACATATGCCAAATTATATAACGAGCGGTTATCGGCGCGATAAACGAAACATACTGCGTTCCGGCAGGCGTCATCGACAAGCCCTCTTCAGGCGTTACGAGTTTCCACCCGGCCCCGTCATCGCTGGTATAAACAGCACAAGAACTCATCGCATAAGCCGCACCGTAAGCACTGAACGTCTCCAATCCGGTAACAGTCTTTGTAGCACCCATGTCGATTTTTACACCGAGATGGGGAGTATTGAACCATATATAATCTCCGGTATTCCCATTGATCAATTTAGGTTGATGGGCTCCCCAGTCTGCATTATTATCATCCACATTGGTAGCATAAACCGACCAACCGCTGTAATCCGCAATCCGGCTGCCCGAAGGTTTCACGCCGGCCTGTATATCCATGGATTTGGCTTTGTTTATCTGAACGGACAGCTCCTTCTGTTTCGAAGAAATACGCAATTGTCCGGAAACAGGCTGTACCGATTCGATCCCGACCGTCACTTTGTAGGTAGCAGCCTCCTGCGGAACAAAACTCCAATCCGTCCTGAGATCCATCGTATCTCTGGCTGCCAACTCCCCGGCAGGAATCACGACGGCACCGCCTTCGCGGAAAGTAACGATCTCCTCCGGCATATCGCCTTCGATCGTATAAGCGAACTTCACGGCGACATCCGACTTCCATGGTTTAGCAAGACAAACCGCAAACGGCATCGAGACCTCCGTATCGCCTGCAATTCCCAGAGACGAATGCGTCTGATTGAACTCCAAAGAGCCGACACCGAGCTTCAGACGTTCCAAATAAACATAGTTGGCCGTCCATTCGTCTGTTGCAGACTCATCGTCGTCGCATGCGACAAAACAACCCGCAACCGCAGAAACGAGAACTCCGGCCAAAAGATATTTCAATTTTTTCATCATAATGTAATCGTATTTAACAAACAATTTGAATGAACCGCATGGCGGCAGGCACGCACCGGGCGCGCCTGCGCCATAATTACGGGATTAAGGCCACGGCGTTTCCGTATCGGTGGACTTGATGCCGGCAACCCACGTCGGGGTCTTGGACGTCTTCAGCGTATGCCCGTTGCCCGTGCAATCCTCGAACGTATTGCCCTCGCCTTCGTTGAAGCGCCAGTAAGCCTCCAAGCCCTGCGATTTGGCGCTGGTCGTGGTCATGTTGTTCTGCACCTGCGCTTCCGTACGGCATACCGACCAGATACGCGCCTCGGACATCAGTATCTTACATCCGCTCCACCACGAATCGCCGGTTCCGTGTCCGCCGCCGGCATCGCCGCCGAACCAGTTGGCCGATCCGAAGTTGGGATCGCACACGCCCTCCTTGCTTCCGGCAAAAGTGCCGTTGACATAAAGGGTCACCTTGGTTCCGTCATAGGTCAGCGCCAGATGCTGCCATTTGTTGGGCGTGAACGACAACGACGGATTGAGATACCAGCCGTCGCCTTGGAACTGCACCAGCGAATGGGCCTTATGGTCCGAAGTGTCGTTCTGCGGGTCCTCGAAGCGCAGCAGCACCGAACCGCCGTTGGTAAATACGGCACGGTTGCGGTTGGCCGTATTGCTCACTTGGAAACGCACCTCGACCGTAAACTGCGGAAGCGTCAAGGGGAAACCGTCGGCAGCAAGTCCCGCGCCGCCGACGAACATCGGGAGCGACGAGACGACGATCGCTTCGGTCGTAATCACATAGGTCGAGGTCACCGAGGTCACCGGAACCGACCCGTCGGCGCTGACAAGACGCAGCGGCAGGGCATAGCTCTCGCCGACATACTCCTTGGGCAGCGGCTTGATATGGATCTTGGTTGCAGGAGCGCTGAATTCTCCGGCCTTGATCGTCACTTCGGAGTCCATCTCGTAGACCTCTTCGGGCAGTACGAGAAAACTCGAAGCCTGCTTCTGGTTGTAACGGTCCAGCACCTCGGAATCGACCACGAATTTCAGCTTTACGTCTTTCGTTGCGGCCTCGCTCAGGCAGGCCGTGATTTCGGCGTCGGCGCCCAGTTCGGTAATGGTCACTTTCGTGCTTTTATTCGACGCGCTCTCGCTGACGAAGGCGTGCACTCCGAGCGTATCGTAATCGGCATCGTTGCAGGCCGTGAATCCCGAAACGAGCGCCGCGAGACCGAGAACTGCTGTTTTAATGCTGTTTTTCATCTTTTTCTTGCTTTTGGTTGTTCGGACTAATTGACTGCGGGGTTCTGCGCCTGAATTCCGGTTCGCATCCATTTGTAGGAGGGTTTGTTCACCGCCTCGTTGCTGAACCGGTAACCGCCGAAACCGCCTTTGCGGAAGCCGTTGACGGGCTGCCATCTGGCCATTCCCAGCAACGACGGGCACTCGGCCTTGTCGAGTCTGGTTCCGTTGCGAAGCGTCCAGAAATAACCGCCGTTCAATGCGTCGATGGCGCTCTCCATGTTTTCCGTGACGATGAAGCGCTTGGTGATCTCCTCCTCGGACATGTATTCGCCGAAGTTATTGATTATCTGCCTCAGGCGAGAGTCCATATTCGATTCGCTCTGTCCTGCAGTGGGCGACGGAGTGCCGCCGGAAACCGAATAGGCCTGTCCGATGAAATAATCGAAGTAAGTAGCGGTCTTCGACGGAACCTCCCAAAGTTCGCCGTCGATAACGAGCATTTTACCCGAATTGGACTGAGGGCCGAGGTGCTTGCACAAAATATCGAGGAACACTTCCACACGATCGGGATGCTCGTCGAGCTTCGCATTGGGATATCCGTCCACATTCGGCTCGAAGTCGATATCCAGACCGTCGTAACCGTATTTGTAGATCGTATCCGCGATCGCCTGTGCATATTTTTCCAACGATGCTTTCATGGCGTTCTCCTCAGGCACCATGATGGGATTTCCCTGCTTGTCGAACATCGGATTACCCTCCTCGTCCAGCTTCTGCACCTCTTTCCAGCCCCAGAACGCTTCGCGGGTCGCTTCATCGACATCATATTCGGCAGGAGTGAACCCCTTGCCGACATACTGGATAAAGGTACACATCAGCACTTTGGTCCCTTTCTTCTGCTGCACCATGCGGAGATCTTCGATCTTGCCCTGCGAAAGGTTGCTCGAATTGTCCCACAACGAGACCATATCCATACTGTCGGGAAGTCCCATCAGCATACTGGCCGTCAGAACGGCAGGATCGCCCCAGCCGCTGAACCACCCGAACGAAATCGAGTGATCCGTCTTTTTCCACTCGCGCAGAGCTTGGTAGTAGGATTCGGGGCGCGAGGTCTCGGTATTGCCGTAATCGACCTTCTTTTCGGCTTCGACCTCCGTCCAGTCGCTGCAGTTGGTAAACGCAGTCGCGAAAAGCAGCGCCGCCGCCAATGCCCATATATTTTTCTTTATGTTCATAATGTATGCTTTCGTTTAGGTTTCGACACTATTTTTTCTTCGTCCAGAAAAGATCGACCGACTCGTTGTCCGTACCGCCCAGCAATGCCACCGCCTTGTCGTAATTGCTCTTGTTGAGGTTACGCTCGGTATAGGGATAGCGCAGCCGGCGCAGGCCGCGGAAGTTGTCGGAGATAACGCCGCCGCTGAGGTTGTCGATGGCCGGCGCCAGTTCGGGATAGCCCGTACGGCGGAATTCGGCCCACGCTTCGAGTCCCATCGGGAAGTTTGCGATCCATTTCTGGGTGATGATGCGCTCCAGATTCTTCTCCGTACCGTCCGCGTCGTTCCACTTGATCTTGACGTCCGTCTGACGGTCGTAGTTGTACTTCGCGCCGCGCGGATCGTTCAGATGTCCGGCGGGAACGAGCGTTTCATCGGCCAGATAGGCGTCGATGTCCTCGCCCGCCACGCCGTTCTGCTCCATCGACAGACGCACGCCGGCTTCGTAGTAGGACTGCGCCGTACCGCCTACGGTCCACTCTCTGAGCGCCATCTCGGCGCGCAGGAAATTGGTCTCGGCGGCCACGAAAATCGGCAGCGACGAGCCGGACTGCACGTTGGGCAGCGAATAACCGCTTACGGCCGATTTCTCGAATCCGGCCGTACCGGCGCGCATGCCGATATAGCGGGTGTTGTCGAAGGTCGATTTCTGGAAATAGGCTTCGCAGCGGGGATCGTCGTACCCGGTCATGTAATCGACGATCGAAGCATTGATTCGCAGGTCGCCCCACGACGCCGAAGCCAGCTGATAGGGATTTCCCTGCACGCCGGGACTCATCATGGCGTTCTGGGCGTTGGTCTCGATCAGGCCGGCGGCATGGCCGCAGGCGCTCTCGGCGGCCTCGCGGTCGTTCGAGCGGATCGCCGCACGCAGGCAGAGCGAGTTGGCCAGACGCGCCCAAGCCGTATAGTCGCCTGCGAAAATCGGATCGTTGTTAGCCAGCGGTTTCGACGCCGGATACTCCTGCGCATAGGCGTAGAGCGTGGTCGCCGCGCCCGCGAGGTCCTCGATGATATGCTTGTAGACATCCTCCGCCGAGTCGTACTCGACATAGAACGAGCCGTCGGCCACCTTGCTGTAGGGGATCGGGCCGTAGCAGTCGGCGACGCGCATCATCACGGCGGCGCGCACCAGACGGGCCATCGCGTAGTAGTGGCCCGACTTGCTGGTCGATTTCTCGATGTCGAAGAAGTTGGCGTAAATATCCTCGAACATCGTATTGTACGGCGTGGCGTTCCATGCGTCGGACGCATTGAACGTATCGAAGTTCTGACCGCCCCAGCGGTTCGACAGCGTGAAATATCCGCCCAGCGAGCCGACCATCTGATCGACCATCTGCGAGTCGTTCTGCTGCACGTACATCATGGCGTCGAGCATGGTGGGAATCAGCACGGCGGGGTCTCCCTTGTAAAGGGCATAGGGATCGGTGTTGTACTCGTCGAAATTGCCCGTACAACCCGCAAAACCGCATACCGTCAATAAGAGGCAGGTAAGTTTAATGATATTTTTCATAGCTTTGGTTCGGTTAGAATTGCAGTTTCACGTTAAAGCCGAAATTGCGCGTGCTCGGCTGCATGAAGTAGTCCACGCCCTGATAGTAGGCGTTGTCCGTCGCCGCCGAGATTTCGGGGTCGAACGGCGCCTTGCAGTAGATCATCCAGAGGTTCTTGGCGACGAATCCGACCGTCAGTCTGGCTTTGTTGCGGAACCACCGCGCCGGCAGCGTATACTGCAGGCTCAGCTCCTGCAGGCGTACGTTGGTGGCGCTGTAGAGGTAATAGGCTCCGTAACCGCCCTCGGCCGTCGAAATCGCCGAATAGTACTTCTGGGGATCGACAGTGCCGTAGTTGATCGGAATGCCGCCGCGGTCGCGCGCGTCGGCCGTGGCCTGCGACGCGCCGTAGTAGTCCAGCACGCCCTGCGTGGCCGAGTAGGTCAGGCCGCCGATTCGGGCCGTGAGAACCGCACCGAGTTCGATGCCCTTGTAGCCGAAGCTGTTGCTCCAGCCCATCGTGTAGCGGGGCGAGAGCTGGCCCACCTTGCGGAAGTCGGTTTCGGCGATCGAGAGGTTGCCCGTCGAAGGATCGATCTCGATGTTGCCGTTCAGGTCGCGCTTAAGCTCGTGATTGACGTAAATATCGCTCATCGAACCGCCCGGACGCAGGATGACCTGCGGCGCCACGTTGCTCGCGCCCAGCCAGTCCTTCTGAATCTCGTTGTCGGTGATGGTCTCGCCCGTCACGGGGTTCACTTCGCCGGCCGCCAGCCGCTTGATCTCGTTGCGGTTGAGCGTAAAGGTATACGAACTGCTCCATGTGAAGTCGTTCCACTTGTTGTTGTAGCCCAGCGCCAGCTCGACGCCTTGGTTCTGCACGTCGCCGGCCTGCACGACCACTTGGTTGTAACCCGACGAAGAGGGCAGCGGCGCATAGATCGTCTGGTGGTAGGTGTTCGAACGGTAGTAGGTCACGTCGAGGTTGATGTGGTTGAGGAAACGGGCGTTCAGGCCGATCTCCCACGACTTGGTGTCCTCAGGCTTGAGGTTGTAGGCCGGATAGGTCGAAGGCTTGCTCCAGTTGTGGGTCTGGTTGTTGAACGAGTAGGCCGGATTGGAGAGGTAGCGGGCGAAAGCCGACGCCACCTTCGAATACGATCCGCGCACCTTGAGGAAGGTGAACCATTCGGGCATGTTCACCATGTTGGAAACCACGGCCGACAGGCCCACCGAAGGATAGAAGAACGACGAGTTTTTGGAATAGGCCAGCTGCGAAGCCCAGTCGTTGCGGCCCGTCACCGTCAGGTAGAGCATCGAGCGCCACCCCACCTCGACCGAAGCGAAGATCGCCTGCGTCTGGTCGTGCCACCCCTCCTGCAGGGGTTTGAACTTCTCCTGATAGTTGAGGTTGTTCATGGCGAAATGGTTGGTCAGCAGCAGGTCGCCCGCCACGCCGGCCTGCTCGTAGCGCTGGTCGTTGATCGAAGCGCCGATGTTGGCGTTGAGCGTCCAGTCGTCACCGAAGGTCTTGTCGATGTTGAGCATCACGTCGCCGTAGAAACTGCGGTCGTGCTGCGTCTGGTCTTCGTAACCGCCGTTCGTTCCGCAGAAGGTAGTCAGCGTCGAGGCGTAGAGCTTCTGCTTGATGCGGTATTCCGAATTATCGACCCGCACGCGGCCCGAAACGTTCATCCAGTCGGTGATGTTCCACCGCAGCGATGCGTTGAGCATGTAGCGGCGCTTGCTCGTCTCGCGGTTCATGCGGTTCTGAATCCAATAGGGGTTCTGGAGCGAATGCGCGCCCTCGCCGTAAGGCCAGTACTGCACCATATAGCCGCGCACGGGGTCCCAGCGCTCGAAAAGGCGGATTTCGTCGAAGTCGTCGCTGCGCGGGAAGAGGTAGAGCGCGGGCAGCGGGTTGTAATACTTGCCCTGCGTCACCATGTTTTCGTCGTGCTGGATAATAAAGCTGGCGCCCAAGTCCAGTACGAGCTTGTCCTTGGCGAACGAGGTGGTATTGCGGGCCGTGAAGTTGTAGCGGTCGTACGTATTTTCGGGAATGATGCCCGCCGTATTGGTCGTCGAAGCCGAGATATAGGTCTGGTTCTTCTCGTTGCCCGTCGATACCGACACCGAGTTGATGATGTTGGTTCCCGTGTTGAAGAACTTCTTGGCGTCGAACGTGCTGGCATACTTCCCGCCCCAGTTCATCAGCCCCGAACTGGTTCCGTAGCTGTTCTGCATGTCGGGCAGCCGGTAGACCTTCGAAAAGGTCGTGCTGTTGCTGACGGTCACCACCGTACGGTCCTTGACGCCGCGCTTGGTGTTGATGACCACCACGCCGTTGGCGGCGTCGCTGCCGTAAAGGGCCGCAGCCGAAGGGCCGGTCAGCATGTTGATCGACTCGATGTCTTCGGGGTTGATATCCGCGGCGCTCTCCGAACCGGCCTGCTTGGCATAGGTGCCGCCGTCGCCGCCGAAGCTGTGGTTATACATCGGAATACCGTCGATCACATAGAGGACGTTGTTGCCCTTCTCGATCGACTTCTCGCCGCGCATCACCACGCGCGCGCTGGCGCCGGGGCCGCTCGCACCGCTGTTGATCTGCACGCCGGCCACCTTGCCGACCAGCGAATTCATGAAGTTGGCGTCCTTGACGGTCGTCAGCTCCTCGGACTTGACCTGCTGCACGTTGTAGCTCAGGGCCTTCTCCTGACGTTTGATGCCGAGGGCCGTCACCACGACGTTCTCCACCGCCACGGCCGAATCGCGGAGCGTAATCCGGAAATCGGTGCGGCTGCCGACGGTCACATCGACCGGCTCGTAGCCCAAGTAGGTAACGGTCAGGACAGCATTTTCCGCGGGGGGGGGAACTTGCAGCGAGAAGGAGCCGTCGGTATTGGTCGAGGCGCCCACGGTCGTTCCTTTGACGATCACCGAAGCTCCGATCACCGGCGCGCCGTCGGCGTCGGTCACCACGCCCTTCACGGTCACGGGCCTGCGGTCGGCCTTCGAAAGCAGAATGTATTTGCCGTCGAAACGGTAGACCACGTCTGTTCCGCGCACCATCTGCGCGAGCGCCTCCGAAAGCGGGCGCGCCTCCACATCGACGCTCACGACGCTGTTGATGTCCACGTCCTTGTTCGACAGGAACAAATAATTGGTTTGGTTCTCGATTTCATTCATCACACGCTCCATGCTGACGCCCGACAGACGGATCGTCACCGCGTTATTCTGAGCGTATGACCGTGTGGCATAGAACGATGCGCACACGACAAAAAAGAGTGTAAACAGGCATTTAATTTGCTGAATACGTTTTTTGTTCATACTTTTGCAATTGGTTAGTTGTTAGTAGGCTGGGTAGCTGATTAACGGCCGACCGCGGCTTGCGGATGTTGCGACCATCTGCAAGCTTTTTTTATTTGCCCCGGACGACCGGCGAGGGTCATTGTTCGGCTCTTCTCATAGGCAGTCTTTTCGTTTTTTTCAGGTTTATAAATTGGTTATCGTATGACGATCGTTCCGTTGTCTTCGCTGCGCGTATAGGTGAAATCCGAGGCCATCTGCAACAGGCGCAGCGCCGAATCGACGCCGTCCGAAATGCGGATCTTGCCGTGGTTGTAATCGACCTCCGGCATCCGGTTGCGGTCGATCCGTATCTTCACGCCGAAGCTCTTTTCGAATTTGTGCATCAGCTCCCCGAACGAAAGGCCCTTGATGCTGATCATGCCTTCGGTCCAGAGGTAGTCGTCCATGCTGCCGATCGCATTCAGGTTCAGCCGCCGCCCCGCCAGCCGCACCTCCTCGTTGGGCTTGAGGACGAACTGTTCGCCGGGCGTCAGGCGGTTGGTCACCTTCACGCTTCCGCGCAGCAGGGCCGCCGAGAACAATCCCTCGCGCTCCTCGGCCGTCACGTCGAATTTGGTTCCCAGCACCTCGACGTCGCAGGCGAACGTCTCGACCACGAACGGATGCGCGGGATCGTGCTCGACATCGAACATCGCCTCGCCCGCAACCTTCACGCGCCGCTCGCCCCCGGCGAACACCAGCGGATACTCCAGCCGGGTTCCCGCATTGAGCCAGACCTTGGTGCCGTCCTGCAACTCCATGCTCAGGTACTGCCCCGCAGGCACTTCGAGTGCCGTCGTCCGCCGCGTCCACTCTTCGATCCGGTCGTCGGCAAGCATCCGGGCCACGCCGATGCCGACGACCGCCACGGCGGCCAGCTCCGCGGCATAACGCACGATGCGGCGCAGCGGAATGCGACCCAGCGAAATGCGGCGCGCCGCCTTCTTCGCAGGCGCAGGCGACAGCACGTCGGGACCGTAAATGACCGAAGCGGCCATCACTTTGTCCAGCTCGTCCAATTCGCGCATATGCGCGGGATCGGCGTCGAGCCAGTCGAGCACCTGCTCCGTCTCGGCATCGGTCGCCGTATTTTCCAAATATTTATAGATAAGTTCCGGATTCATCTCTCTCTTCGTCTGTTTCTATAAAAACGAATAAGTGCGCCCGATTCCCAATCAGACGCACTTGGATTTGCTAAAAAAATATTTTTAATAATTCACGCTCTCGAATTCAGGATCGCAAAATATTATCCGACAGCAACATAAGCAGCACGGGCAAATAATCCTTCAACGCCACGCGCAGCTGCTTCACGGCCTTTTCCAGTTCGAATTCGACGCGCCGCACGGTGATGCCGTACTTTTCGGCGATCTCCTTGTAGCTCAGCTCCTCGAAGCGGCGGGCGACGAACACTTCGCGCGTCAGTTCGGGCAGGCGGTCGAGCGACTGCCGCACGATCGCGGCCACCTCCGCCGAGAAAATCTCCTCAGGATTGAACGCCTGCAGCGACCGTATGTCGGCCGCCAGCACCCGCCGCCGAAGCTCGTACACCTCCTGCTCGATCTTGGCATGCAGGCTTTGGGCGCGCAGCCAGTCGAGGCACTTGTTGCGGACGATAATCAGGATATAGGCCTGCAGATTGGCATCGGCGGGAATCCGGCCGCGGTTCTCCCAGAAGGACATGAAGCTGTCCGAGACGAGATCCTCGGCCACCGCCGCGCTCCGCACATAGCGGCACGCGATCGCTTCGAAGCGCGCGCGCCACGTAGCGAACAGGCGGCCGAATTCGGCCGTCGTCATCGCAACGGACTCGCGTCCCTGTATTCGCACGGCGGTTTTCTCCACGTCCACTCCCGGTTTTATTCTACGATGATTTCATCCACGAACATATGAGCCTTCTGCCCGGCCGCGCCGTGCCATGCCGGAATCGGATCGACCGTACGGGCCACCACGCGCAGGTAGCGGGCCGAGGTTTCGGGGAAGAGCACCTTGAACGGCTTGACGCCGTCGGGGCTGCCGGCCGTCTCCTGCGGCACGGACATCAGCGCCGCCTCGGTGAACTCGCTGCCGTCGTCCGAGAGGTAGACCCCCACCGACGAAGGCGGGAAAACCCACTCGCCCTTCTCGACCAGCGATTCGACGGTCACCGCCGAATAGGGCTTCGCCCCCTGCATGTCGATCGTAACGTCCAGCGGCTCGTTCAGGAACCCGATCCACGCGCCGTTCGAATAGACGGGACCTCCGCGGTAGCCGTCCACCAGCAGCGAAGCGCCGCCGTAGGTATATTTGAGCGTCGGCGCGGCGTTCAGCGCGATGCGCCGTCCGGTCGCCTTGTTGAAATCGAATTTCCGCGCATAAACCGGCGTCTGCATGCCTTCGCGCAGGGCCGCGGCCTTGAACGTGCAGCTTTCGCCGATGGTCACCGGCGCCTTGTAAAGCGGACTCGAAGCCGTGGGATCTGAGCCGTCGAGCGTGTAACGGATCGGCGCACCGCCCTGCGTGGTGAGGGTCATCACGACGCCTCCCTTCTCCGGATCGACCGCATACGAAGCCGTCACACCGAAGATATGCTTGGCGAACTCATATCCCATCTGTGAATAGATTTCATCCATCCTGAAACTGCCGATGAAGCGGTTCCAGTCCTTCGTTTCGGGCTGGCACCACTGCACCTCGCTCAGAGCGGCCAGACGCGGCAGAAGCATGTATTCGAGGTGTTCGTCGCTCAAGACGTATTCGGTCCAGAGGTTGGCCTGCACGCCGAGGATATGTTTCTGCTGTTCGGGCGTCAGCTCCGGGAACGCCGGATCGTACGAATAGACCTGCTCCATCGGTATGTAACCGCCGATTCCGAACGGCTCGGCGTCGGTGTCGAGCGACTGGTAGTAGTCGAAATAGAAATGCGAATTCGGCGTCATGATGACGTCGTGACCCAGCTTGGCCGCGGCGATTCCGCCCTCGCTGCCGCGCCACGACATGACGACGGCGTCGGAGGGCGCCCTGCCTTCCAGAATCTCGTCCCAGCCGATGATGCGGCGGCCGTGCTGCGCGAGGAATTTGCCGATGCGGTCGGTCACGTAGCTCTGCAGGTAATGCTCGGCGGTATGCTCTCCGTCGTCCTTCAGGCCGAGCTGGCGGATCTTCGCCTGACAGCGCGGACACTTCTCCCAGCGCACCTTCGGACACTCGTCGCCGCCGATATGGATATACTCCGAGGGGAACAGCTCCATCACCTCGGTCAATACGCCTTCGAGGAATTCGAAAGTCTTCTCCCGTCCGGGGCAAAGCACGTCGTCGGCCACGCCCCAGCGGCCCCACACCTCGTACGGACCGCCCGTGCAGCCCAGTTCGGGATAGGCGGTCAGCGCCGCCAGCATATGGCCCGGCAGGTCGATTTCGGGAATCACCGTGATACCCCGGTCGGCGGCATATTTCACCACGTCGCGGATCTCGTCCTGCGTATAGAAACCGCCGTAGGGCGTACCGTCATAGGTTCCCCACTCCTTGCGGACCACGGTGGCCTTGCGGATGCTGCCCACGGCGGTCAGCTCCGGATAGCGCTTGATCTCGATGCGCCAGCCCTGATCGTCGGTCAGGTGCCAGTGCAGCGTATTGAGCTTGTGTATGGCCATCACGTCGATATACCGCTTCACTTCGTCCACCGAGAAGAAGTGGCGCGCCACGTCGAGGTGCATGCCCCGGTATGCGAACCGCGGCGCGTCGGCGATCTTCACGCAGGGCACCTCCCACGCCGCATCGGGCGCAGGCTCCGTACCGTAAACCGCCGCAGGCAGCAGTTGTCCGAGACTTTGCAGGGCATAGAGGAAGCCGGGAAACTGCGACGCCCGCACTTCGATTCCCTCCCCGTCCACGTTCAGTTCATAGCCTTCGGCCGGGAGCGATTCGTCCGTGACGAAACGGATGCCCGATGCGGGCATTTCGTCGGCGACCGTCACGGGATTCGTCCCGCCGGTAACCGTCGCCAGCCGTGCGGCGAATCCGACCACGGCGCGCTGCGTCCGCTCGTCGGTGCGACTGTCGCACGTAACGGGCCGATCGGTCACCCGATAGGTTCCCCGACCGGCTTCGAGATGATTGGGATAGGGCACGATCGCGATCTGCGGATCGTGCGAACCGCAGGAACAAAGCGCTATTCCGGCGGCCATAGTCAAAAGTAGTTTTTTCATAATTTATTCTGGGTAGCTTAAGGCAAAATTAGAGAAAAATTCGAAATATCGCCTGCCGGGCCGAAAAAATTACCGCTCCGGGGATTCGTTCCGGAGCCGTTGCCCCATTTTTCCGTACGCTTTTTCCGGCCGGAAATGGGATTATCGGGCATTTTTTATAACTTTGCGACGCTTAACGCTTGCAAAACTATGAAAACCGACTTTCTGGTTATCGGTTCCGGCGCGGCAGGCCTTTCGTTCGCGCTCAAAGCCGCCGCCCACGGACACGTCACCATCGTGACGAAGGGCGAAATGAACGAGTGCAACACCAACTATGCGCAAGGCGGCATCTGCTCGGTAACGTACGCCCCCGACACTTTCGAGAAACACATCCGCGACACGCTGGTCTGCGGCGCGGGCAAATGCGACGAAGAGGCCGTCGGACTGGTCGTGCGCCGGGCGCCGGAGCTGATTCGGGACCTGATCGAATGGGGTACGCGCTTCGACAAGACTCCCGACGGGCGTTTCGAGCTGAACCGCGAAGGCGGCCACACCGAGCACCGCATCCTCCACCACGAGGACCTGACGGGCGCCGAGATCGAACGGGCGCTCATCGAGTCGGTCCGCAGGCATCCCGGCATCACGGTACTCGAACACCGCTTCGCCATCGACCTGCTGACGCAGCACCATCTGGGCGAGTTCGTCACGCGCCACACCCGCGGCCTGACCTGCTTCGGGGCCTATGTCCTGAATCTCGAAACGAACGAAATCGAGACCATGCTGGCCAAATTCACCGTCGTCGCCACGGGCGGCTGCGGCAACATCTACTCCACGACCTCCAATCCGGTCGTCGCCACGGGCGACGGCATCGCCATGTGCCACCGCGCCAAGGCGATCACCGAAAACATGGAGTTCATCCAGTTCCACCCCACCACGCTCTACAACCCCGGCGAGAAGCCCAACTTCCTCATCACCGAGGCCATGCGCGGCTTCGGAGCCATCCTGCGCCTGCCCGGCGGCGAGGAGTTCATGGACAAATACCACCCGATGAAATCGCTGGCGCCGCGCGACGTGGTGGCCCGCGCCATCTACCGCGAAATGACCAAGCGGGGATCGGACTTCGTCTACCTCGACGTCACGCACAAAGATCCCGACGCCATCCGCAGCCACTTCCCCAACATCTACGAGAAGTGCCTTTCGATCGGCATCGACATCACCAAGGACTGGATTCCCGTCACTCCCGCGGCGCACTACTGCTGCGGCGGCGTCAAGGTGGACACCAACGGCGAAACCTCCATCAAACGGCTCTACGCGCTGGGCGAAACCTCCTGCACGGGACTGCACGGCGCAAACCGGCTGGCATCCAATTCGCTGATCGAGGCGGTGGTATACGCCGATCAGGCGGCGCGCCACGCATCGTCGCTGCTCGACCGGGTCGAAATTCAGGAGGGCATTCCCGACTGGGACTTCGAAGGCACGCAGCACACCGAGGAGATGCTGATGATCATCCAGTCGAAGCGCGAAATGCAGACGCTGATGTCCAACTACGTGGGCATCGTCCGCTCGAACCTCTCGCTCAAGCGCGCCATGCGGCGGCTGGAAATCCTGTGGCAGGAGACCGAAGAGCTTTACAACAAGACCAAGCCCAACCGCGAACTGTGCGAACTGCGCAACATGATCGCCGTGGCCTATCTGGTCATCAAGCAGGGCCGCGAAATCAAGGAGTCGGTGGGCTGCCACTACAATGCCGACTACCCGAAGGAGAACTAAGGATTGCCGCCGGCGGAACAGCGCCCGGCACTCCCCGCAATAAAACAGATACACATTCAGTTACATGACATTACAGGAAGAGATCACACGCCGCCGCACCTTCGCGGTCATCGCCCACCCCGACGCGGGTAAAACCACCCTTACCGAGAAACTGCTCCTCTTCGGCGGCGCCATCCACGTCGCCGGGGCCGTCAAGAGCAACAAGATCAAGAAGGGCGCCACTTCGGACTTCATGGAGATCGAACGCCAGCGCGGAATCTCGGTCGCCACGGCCGTGATGGGCTTCGAATACAAGGGCGCGAAGATCAACATTCTCGACACTCCGGGCCACGAAGACTTCGCCGAGGACACCTTCCGCACGCTGACGGCCGTCGATTCAGTCATCATCGTCATCGACGGCGCCAAGGGCGTCGAGTCGCAGACGCGCAAGCTGATGGAGGTCTGCCGCATGCGCTCGACCCCGGTAATCGTCTTCATCAACAAGCTCGACCGCCCCTCGAAGGAGCCGTTCGACCTGCTGGACGAGGTCGAAAAGGAGCTCAACATCCGCGTGCGGCCGCTGGCGTTCCCGATCTCGAACGGCCCCACGTTCAAGGGCGTATACAACCTCTACGAGAAAAACCTCTCGCTCTTCACCTCCGACGAGAAGCTCACGGCCGACGCCTCGACCGTCGAAATCTCGGACCTCGCCTCTTCGGAGCTGGAGGCCCAGATCGGCGACAAATTCGCGGCCCAGCTGCGCTCGGACGTCGAGCTGGTCGAGGGCGTTTACGACGATTTCGACCGCGGGGCCTACCTGCGGGGCGAACTGGCCCCGGTATTCTTCGGTTCGGCGGTCAACAACTTCGGCGTGCGCGAGCTGCTCGAATGCTTCGTGCGCATAGCCCCCTCGCCGTGCCCGGCCCCGACCGAAACCCGCATCGTGGAGCCTGCGGAACCCAAAATGACGGGCTTCGTCTTCAAGATCCACGCCAACATGGATCCCAACCACCGCGACCGCATCGCATTCCTCAAAATATGTTCGGGCACGTTCGAACGCAACAAAAACTACCTGCACGTGCGCAGCGGCAAGCAGCTCAAATTCTCGTCGCCGACGGCCTTCATGGCCGAGAAGAAGTCGATCATCGACTTCGCCTATCCGGGCGACATCGTGGGCCTGCACGACACGGGCAACTTCAAGATCGGCGACACCTTCACCGAGGGCGAAAAGCTCAAATTCACGGGCATCCCGTCGTTCGCTCCCGAACAGTTCCGCTATATCGAGAACGCCGACCCGCTGAAATTCAAGCAGCTCGCCAAAGGCGTGGACCAGCTCATGGACGAGGGCGTGGCGCAGTTGTTCGTCAGCTCCCTCAACGGCCGCAAGATCATCGGCACGGTGGGCGCGCTCCAGTTCGAAGTCATCCAGTATAGGCTCGAACACGAGTACAACGCCGCCTGCCGCTGGGAGCCGATCTCGATCTACAAAGCCTGCTGGATCGAGAGCGACAACGCCGCGCAGCTGGCCGACTTCAAACGCCGCAAGCACACCAACATGGCCGTCGACAAGCACGGCCGCGACGTCTTCCTCGCCGACACGAGCTACGGACTCGCCCTCGCGCAGGAGAATTTCAAGGATATCCGGTTCCACTTCACCTCGGAATTCTGACGCAGCGGCGCCGGGCGCAACACCCCTCCCGGCAAAATCCATCTTCCCGGCGCCTTCGCCGACCGACGCAAAAAAAGGGCTGTCCCACGGGACAGCCCTTTTCCTTCGCACTCCCCTTCGGAAGCGTTCGCCGCACCCGAAGGAGGAAGGAATTTGCCGGAAAACTCCTTTGCTTCGTCTTGTCAAACCTCCATGGGAACTTCGATAATCAGCACCTTCGCGTCGGTGTTTCCCTTGATCGGGAACTCATCCGCTTCGGTGATGCCCATGCCGTCGCGCGGTCCCAGCTCCTCGCCCGCCGCTTCGACGCTGCCCTCGATCACGAAGACGTAGGCGCCGTGGCCGCGGGTATTCATGCGGTATTCGGCCACATGATCCTTGTCGAGGTCCAGCGTATAGAACCAAGTGTCCTGATGCACCCACCCCACATGCTCGCCGCCGCGGCCTTCGGGGGCCACGATCACATGCGGAACGTTGCGCTTGGCGGGCGCCAGCTCGACCTGATTGTAGCGGGGCGTGTGGTTCTGCGCGTCGGTCAGCACCCATATCTGCAGGAACTTGACCGGCTCGGTCTCGCTGGCGTTCATCTCGCTGTGCGTGATGCCCGTTCCGGCCGACATCACCTGAATCTCTCCCGGACGCAGGACTTTCATATTGCCCATGCTGTCGCCGTGCCTGAGCGCGCCTTCCAGCGCGATCGACACGATCTCCATGTTGTCGTGCGGATGGGTTCCGAACCCCTCGCCCGGAGCCACGGTGTCGTCGTTCAGCACCCGGAGGGCGCCGAAATGCACCCGACGGGGATCGTAATAGTTTGCAAAACTGAACGTATGGTGAGTCTGCAGCCAACCGTGGTCGGCATAACCGCGCGACTCGGCGCGGTGAATCGTCTTGTTCATAAACAGGATTTTTTAATTTTAAACTTTAACGGACCGGGGGAGCAAACTCCGCGCCAGCCGCGCCTCCGCGCAGCACATTACGGAATCCGCAAATACGACTACACTTTCAGAAAAACATTCTTTCTGTAAAGGAAGTAGAGAAACAGCCAGCAGACGGCCACATAACCCGCACTGCTTATCACGGCAGCCACGGCCTCAGGGCATTTCGATGCGATGCCGCCGAGGAAAAAGTCGGATATACGTCCGAAGCCCACGATACGCTGGGCCAGATAAATCGTAATCGAATTGAGTCCGACGACGCGGAAAAAGAGCGTCCAGCGGCGCCATCCCCGCACGTCGATCAGGTAGTAAAACAGGGCAAACATCCCCAGCGAGTAGGCTCCCACGACGCATACGAAGGTGCTCGACCACAGTTTCTTGTTCACGGGCAGCACCCCGCTGAAAGCCAGCCCCGCCGCCAGCAGCGCGGCGGCCGCCGCGGCCATCCAAAGGGGCTTGCGGCCGCCCCGAATATCGCTGCGCCTTACGAATTCGCCCGTAAACATGCCCAGCATGGCTGTCACCACGGCGGGCACCGTGCTGAGCAGCCCTTCGGGATCGAACGACCCGTATATCAGCTTTCCGGGCAGGAACTGCCGGTCGATATAGCCAGCCAGATTCCCCTCGAAGGTCAGCGGTCCGGCGCCTGCGGCGTCGGGCGCCGCGACCAGCGCCGAAAGCGCTCCGTAACCGGCCAGCACCGCGACGGCGATCGCCGCACGGGTCTTCACGCCGAAATTGAGATACAGCACCGCGGCGATGCTCCACGCCAGTCCGATGCGTCCCAGTACGCTCGCGATCCGCAGATTCTCGCAATCGAGCTTGAACAGTCCGTTGTAAACCATGCCCAGCACGACGAGCGTCAGTCCCCGGCGGACGATCTTGGCATAGATGCGCCCCTCGGACATTCCTCCCGCACGCTGCTTGGCGACCGAGTAGGGAAAGCTGACCCCGGCGATGAAGAGGAACAGCGGAAAGACCGTATCGTGATGGGCGAAGCCGTCCCACGCGACATGACTCATCGAAGCGGCTGCCGCATCGGTCACGGCCGAAGGCCACAAGCCGCACACGGCCACGACAAACGACGCGAACCCCATGATGAAGAGCATGTCGAACCCGCGAAGGGCGTCGAGCGACATCAATCTTTCGGACTGTTTCATAATTCTGCCTGCACGAAAACCGGAACATGCCCCGAACGGCGCTCCGGACATCGGCGCCGGTTTTCATTTATCGTTCTTACAAAGATAATAAATATTCCTGATATATGCAACAGTTTCGAGGCCCGGCCGGAATCGCTTCCGCCGGGCCTCCTCATCGCCGTTTCGTACCGAATCACTCCAGTTCAAGGTTGCTCACCCGCCCGGTCACCCCGAACGGGAAATCGGGGTATACGTAAAGCCCGAACCGGGGTTCGGTCTCGCCGTGCGTATAGTTCCAGATGCTGGCGTAATCGTCCGCATCCTCGCCCATGTTTTCCAGCTGGCGCAGGTAGGCGGCCAGCGATTTGTTCTCGACGATATAGATTTCGCCCATCCGGTCGATGATCGGGCTGTGGCGGCGCGTGCGGTCGTGGTCGAAGCGCAGGATGCGCCTGCCTTCGGGCGTAATGCCCACCAGCCTGAAGGACATGCTTTTGCCGATGGCCGGCAAGTTCAGCACGCTGCGGTCGGTCGCAAGGAACGGCAGCCGGTGTCTCTTCATAAAGCGGCGGAGCCGTTCGGCCGTGTCGCCGCCCTTCTCCAGCTCGGCATCCAGCTCCCCGGCCTGTTCGGGCGTCAGCCGGCCGTAAATCTTCTCCTCGTGCTGCTCCTGCAGCGACCGGCTGTTGGGCGTAAAGACGGCGTAATTCTCCTGAAACCCCTTCACCGAGAAGGTGTAGTAGCAGACCACCCCCAGCGCATTGAGCACCTGCCGCAGCCGGGTGGTATGCCCGCGTCGCGACGCCGCGACGGTATAAACCAGCTGGTTGGTGACGAGCCACCCGGCCGCGAGTATCCTGCGGATCGCCTCCTGCGCTTCGGGCGTCACCTCCAGCGGCGACTGGAAATGGGTCTGGATGATGAACTGCCGCACGCCGACGGCCGAAGCCTTCTCCTTGAACTCTTTCAGCACCTCCACCAGTCCGTCGTCGATCCGCATCGGCAGATAGGCCGGCAGGCGCGAACCGAGACGCACGCGCTGCAATTCGGCGTATTTCTCGCCGTCGGGCCGCCCGGCGTTGGCCTTGCGCTTGCGGCAGGCCATGCGGTATACGGCCTCCAGTATATTGTGCAGCGTCTTGTTCTGGCTCATCAGGGCGTCCCCGCCCGTGATAAGGATGTCGCGCAGCTGCGTGTCTTCTTCGAAATAGGTCATCAGGCGGCGCAGCTTGTGGTCCCAGCTCTCCTTGGGCCGCAGGCTCTCGAACTCGAAGTTGAGCCGTTCGCTCTGAAAATCGTACATGCGCTGGCACGACGCGCACAACCCGCCGCAGGCGCGTCCCATCGTGTCGGGAATCAGGATCGCCACCTCCGGATAGCGGCGGTGGATATTGTGGCCGTCGGGCAGCAGCCACCCCGCGGCATTGGGCTTTCCGGCTTCGACGACGTCCTCCTTCTCCCACGCGCGGATGCTGCCGTAGGTCTCGACCAGCTGCGGCGAGTAGAGGATATAGCTGCGGATCGCCTCGTCGCCGTATCCTTTTCCGGTCACGTCCAGCAGCGAGAGATAATAGGGCGTGGCGAAGAACGGCATCCCCTTCTTGCGGGCCTTAGACAGCAGGTACATGGTCTCCGCCGAAAGCGAATTGCCCAGAAAGCGGTTCAGCTCCGAGGGACTTTTCACCGCCATCGCCAGATGAAACCTGAAATCGTTCCACCAAATGGCCACCTGACGGTATTTGTCTTCATAACTCATCCCCTCCGCGAAACGGAACCGCGAGGGCGTCGATTTGCGGTTCTCGATCTTCTGCACCAGCAGATGCAGCATGCGCTCCCTGTTGTCGGCCCTGATCTCCCGCACCTCGGCATCGAGTCCCGAAGGCCAGCGCTCGGAGCGGATGCGGACACGCTGCATCGAAAGCGGCGGCAGTTCCGCTCCTCCGAGACGTTTGAACAGGTAGAACAGGTCGATAAACAGGTCCGTGCGCATCTCCACATTCTCCAGACAGCCCGTCAGAAACTGCCACAACAGCGTCAGCGTCCGCACCGGCATCCGCTCGCCGGTAGACAGTTCATCGACCTCCCGCCCGTCGTAATCGATCAGCAGCCGAATCTGCTCGCCCGCATCGCCCTGCGCGGACTCCGAACGGGAGACCCACTCGCCCAGACGCCTTCGGAACTGCACGGCGTCGCCGCTCGCCTCGGCGGCGGCGACAAGTTCGGGTAACTCGTGACGGTAAAGCTGTCCAAGCTGGTAGAGCGTGAGCGCAAGCATTTTTCTTTGTTTCATAAGCTGTTGTTTTTCGTGTTAAGCATCTGTTGACAGGGGACCGCCGCAATCCCGCATCGCGGGCGTCGTCTCACGAAGTGCGGGACAGGCCCGGCGCGAAAAAAAATCGCAGAAATCCGCTGATCGCAAGAAACCCCGGCAAATTCCTCCGCATTTGAAAAACATTCCGGGAAAAATCGACATTTTTTCCGCCGCAAACATCCAGAATTGCTATCGAAGGGGTATAAAGGCAAAAATCTGCGGTCTGCACGACATGAATAATAACGGCCGCAACACGGGGTTTTGTGCAAAGATACGAAAAAAAATCGACATTCCCCGGCCCGGCGTCCGACGGCCCCGCCCCTTTTCCCCGTCGGCCGTGGCGTCAGCCGCCCGTTTCAGCCACTGCCGCCAAAACAAAATCAGCCGCCTATGTTTTCACATAAGCGGCTGACTCTCGGCTTGTCGGGGTGACAAGATTCGAACTTGCGACCACGCGCCCCCCAGACGCGTACTCTAACCGGGCTGAGCTACACCCCGTAGCGTTTCGGAGTGCAAATATAGTATATTTTTCACAAACCGGCACATTTCTGCAAGATTTTTTTCTAATTTTGTCCTCGATGAAAAGATTCCCGCCCCTCATACCGCTCCTGCTGGCGCTTCTCGGCACCGCCTGCGGAGGCTCCGCGAGCTACACTCCGGCCGATTTCACGACCGAAGTCTATACCCCTGCATACGCTTCGGGATTCGACATCCGCGGCACGGAACGCAATGCGGCGACGCTCGTCACCGTCCGCACCCCGTGGCAGGGCGGAAGCGACGTCGAACAGCATCTGCTCGTTCTGCGCGAAGGCATCGAACCTCCCGCCGGTTTCGACGGCCAGATCGTGAAAGCCCCCGTACGCCATGTGGTCTGCATGTCGTCGAGCCACGTAGCCATGTTCGACGCCATCGGTCAGATACGCCGCGTCTGCGGCGTCTCCGGAATCGACTACATTTCCAACGCCTATGTCAACGAACACCGCTGCTGCGGCGAAGTCCTCGACGTGGGCTACGACACGAACCTCAACTTCGAGCGGCTCGCCGCCATGCAGCCCGACCTGATGCTGCTGTACGGCGTCACGGGCGAAAACACCGTCGTCACGGGCAAACTCCGCGAACTGGGCATACCCTATATATATGTAGGCGACTACATGGAAGAATCGCCGCTGGGCAAAGCCGAATGGCTGATGGTCGCCGCCGAACTCTGCAACGACCGCGACCGGGGCGCCGAAACCTTCGGCGGCATCGCCGAGCGCTACGGAGCCATCAAAACCGCCGTCGCCGGTTCCGCACCCGCCGTCCGTCCCAAAGTGATGCTCAACACCCCCTACCGCGACACTTGGTTCATGCCTTCGTCGCGCAGTTTCATGATCCGCCTGATCGAGGACGCCGGGGGTGAATACGTCTACACGAAGAACGACTCGGACACCTCCGTCGCCGTAGACCTCGAAGAGGCCTACCTGCTGGCCAGCTCGGCCGACGTCTGGCTCAACGTAGGCCCGTGCAACACCCTTGCGGAACTGACGGCCCAGAACCCGAAATTCGCCGGCATCCCGGCCATCCGCAACCGCATGGTCTTCAACAACAACCGCCGCCAGACCCCGGCCGGCGGCTCCGACTTCTGGGAATCGGGCGTCATACGCCCCGATCTGGTGCTGCGCGACCTGAGCCTGATCCTCGGCGGCAAGCCTGCCGAAGAGGGAGAACTCCACTACTACAAACGTCTGGAATAACAAACACCCCGCTCGCAATGTCCGGACGCCGCACCGCCATACTTTTCACCGTTCTGTCGCTGCTGACCGCCGCGCTTTTCACGGCCGACCTGCTGATCGGCTCGGTCGCAGTGGCCCTGCACGACATTTGGGCCGCGCTTACGGGCGGTTCGTGCGACCCGGCCGTGCGGGACATCATCCTCAAGATCCGCCTGCTCAAAGCCGTCACGGCGCTCTTCGCCGGCGCGGCCCTCGCCGCCAGCGGCCTGCAGATGCAGACCCTCTTCCGCAATCCGCTCGCCGGTCCCTACGTGCTGGGCATCAGTTCGGGCGCCGGTCTGGGCGTGGCGCTGTTCCTCTTGGGCGCGCCCCTGCTGGGCGTCTCGGCGCACTCGTTCGTCCAGTCGCTCGGCATCGCGGGCGCGGCGTGGCTCGGCGCGGCCCTCGTACTGCTGATCGTCATGGCCGTCAGCCGCCGCATCAAAGACATCATGGTGATCCTGATCCTCGGCATGATGTTCGGTTCGGGCGTCAGCTCCGTGGTCGAAATCCTCCAGTACCTTTCGAGCGAAGCGGCGCTCAAATCGTTCGTCATCTGGACCATGGGCTCTTTGGGCGACGTCACGGGCGGCAACCTCGCCCTGATGCTCCCGGTCATCACCGCGGGTCTCGCGCTCTCCGTCGCCGTCATCAAGCCGCTCAACCTGCTGCTGCTGGGCGAAAACTACGCCCGCACAATGGG
>ERZ1027200.91-NODE-91-length-63279-cov-6.661679_pt1 | contig 63279 bp, 56 predicted proteins | sample MGYA00519271_ERZ1027200 | MGnify/ENA primary metagenome ERZ1027200 (study PRJEB26926, sample SAMN06164742) | human gut metagenome | biome: ENVO:00009003; feature: ENVO:2100002; material: ENVO:00002003 | host: Homo sapiens | place: USA | collected 2012 ...
GGATGGACCAGATCACCTCCGGGGAGTATGAAAAATACTACCAAAGCATGTACAAAAATTAGACAGTAATTATTCGGTGCAGAACTGAATACATCTGCTTGATTTATTAGGTGCAAGTGGGCAAGAGATGAGAATACGAAAATGTCTAATCGTTCAGTAAATAACTGGTACTGGCTATATAGTGTTTGTGAAAATTGAAAAACAATTTGGCAACCTCGACTGAACGAAAAAGTTTAGTTAAAAATACCGCAACATTGTATGTGAGAATGTTGTTCTCCATGATTGTGGGGTTTTTTACTTCTCGTATTTTACTAAATCAATTGGGGATTATCGATTTTGGAGTATATAATGTTGTAGGAAGTATTATTGTTATCTTTACTTTCTTGAACTCTACGTTGTTGATTGGCACCCAAAGATTCATTAATTTTGAATTAGGACGGGGAAATCATGAGAATCTAAATAAAGTATTTTCGGCTTCTGTTGTAATATATGTGATATTCGCAATTCTCATCTTTATCGTTGCAGAAACATTGGGGTTGTGGTTTTTGAATACGCATATGAATATACCTCAGGACAGAATGACAGCGGCCAACTATGTATATCAGTTTACTATATTTTCGACTATACTTTCTTTGAATCAAATTCCATATACTGCTAGTATTATTGCACATGAGCATATGAAGCAGTATGCAACAATTGGAATCATTAGTACCATTCTACATTTTATAGCGGTCTGTTTGTTATTTTTCTTTAAAACAGATAAATTGATATTATATGGATTGATGGTGTTTTTAATGGTGTTGATTACCAGTTTGCTTTATAAGATATATTGTAATAGAAAGTTTAAAGAAACAAGGTTCAAGTTTTGCACTGAGAAATATTGGTATCGCCAAATGCTGTCTTTTTCCGGCTGGAATTTGTTTAGTAGCATCTCAATGACATTAAATGGCCAAATAGTTGGCATTATCCTTAATATATTTTTCGGGCCTGTTTTAAATGCCGCGCGAGGGTTGACGGAACAAGTCAGCGGAACGGTTCGCGGATTTGTAAGTAATTTCCAAGTTGCGGTGAATCCTCGAATAATACAGTCCTATGCTTCAGGAGATATAAGTAATTTTTTCTCCTTGATTTTCAAAAGTGCAAAGTTTTCGTTCTTTTTGCTGCTAATCATTATGTTGCCAGTATGTATAAGAATTGAAAGTTTACTTGTAATTTGGCTAAAAACTGTTCCTGAATATACTGCTGATTTTTGTCGGATTGCATTATTGGCTTCGACAATCAATACTTTTTCTCTTCCTTTGGCGACGGCAGCAAATGCAAATGGAAATATAAAAAAGTTTCAACTTTATACGGGGATTTTTGAGATAATGAATATCCCTTTATCATATTTCTTCTTAAGAATTGGATTTCAGCCGATCGTAGTCTATTTTATATCGCTTATAATCATAGTAATAACCCTGTATGTTAGATTGGTGGTACTTAAAAATCTGGTAAATCTGGATGTCAGTTATTTCGTAAGATCTGTTGTTTTTAGATCGTTGATCACTGGAGTTGTTGCTTGGGGATTATCTTGTGTTATTGCAAATTATTTAGATTCCGATAACTTTTTTTTAATACTGTCATATTTGATATTGTCGATCATATGTACTGGTTTGACAATCTATATCATGGGATTGGATATTGGGGAACGGCAGTATGTTGTAAATGCGGTACGTAAATTTATAAAAAAATGAAAACCTCTGTTGTGATTTCATCTTATAATGGGGAGAAATTTATATATGATCAATTAGAATCAATAAGAGTTCAAACAGTTCCTGTTGATGAAGTTATTATTATAGATGACTGCTCTACAGATAATACAAGAGCTATTTGTCAAGATTTTATCAACAGACATTCACTTGCTAATTGGTTGTTGCTGGGAAATGAGGAAAATCAAGGGTTTATAGTAAATTTCCAAAATGGATTCAAACAAGCTAGTGGCGATCTTATTTTGATTGCTGATCAGGATGATATATGGTATGATAATAAGGTGGAAAGAATTATTGCTATTTATCAAAGCAACCCTCAAATAAAATTGCTTTCTACGGCATATTTATCATTTAACAATAATGGAGTAATTTACGAACATGCGAAGGTTCCCAATAGGAAGATAAATTCTCTTAAATTAATTACCATCCCGGAGTTCTGTCAGTTTCATTATTATATGGGGATGACTATAGCCTTTAAGAAGGAGTTAATTTATGGACATTATGAAGAATGTTGTCGATTTATACCATATGATATTGCGATTAGTTTGATTGCAACAATGCAGAATGGACTATTTTTTCTTGACGAAGTGTTGGTGAAAAGAAGAGAGCATCAAAGTGCGACAGTTAGGATTGCAGAAGAGTGGAGTAAACAGGAGTTTGGAGGAGATTTATATATCTATTATGCATATCGAAGATTTTTGAATCTCAAAGGATTCTTGGAATTTTGTTCCGAATATTATCCAGAAAAGGGAGACATAATTTTTGATCTGAAACGCTACTATAATGCAGGGAAATTACGCTATGAATATTTGAAGAATAATAAAATTAAGGACTGGTTTAAAACGGCTGGGTGTGTAAAATATATCGGGATGCGTACGTATATCCTTGATGGATTGCATATTTTTAAGTCGGGATATAAAACTTTGAAATCTAAGGTATGAATATAATATTATCTAACAGCTCAGTGAATAATGGCAATCGAGGGTGTGTTGCACTGAGTTTGTCTATTATGTACCTTATAGATAAATTATTAAATAAGAGTAATATCCCACATGTATTCTATCTTCCGGATAGTGGATTTAGGTTGACTGAAAATCATACCTTTCATTGTGGTGGTGTCGAGCTTAAGTATAAAAGTTGTCAAAATATTTCTTTTTATAATAAAAGAAATGCTTTGGAAAACATGATCCGTCCTCGTCAATATTTTTCCAGCCGTAAAATATATAAGGACGCTGATTTTATTCTGGATATAGGACAGGGGGATAGTTTTGCGGATATTTATGGAGAAAAGCGGTTTAAGTGGATTTATTCAGAATACAAATTGGCAAAAAAGTTTAATATCCCGCTTTGTATTTTACCACAAACGATTGGCCCATTTAACGATGCGGGTCTTCGTAAAAAGGCAATGGGCGCCGTTCGAAGTGCAAAATGTGTGATGGTGCGTGATAAACAGAGTGCTGATTATGTCAAAAGTTTATTGCCGAATCTGGATGTTACCGAGATAATTGATGTTGCTTTTTTCATGCCATATGAAAAAAAAGAATTTAATAAAGAGTATATCCATGTCGGTTTGAATATCTCTGCGTTGCTTTGGAATGGTGGTTATACGATGGACAATCAGTTCGGTTTGAAATCGAATTATCAATGTTTGATAAGAGGAATTGTTGAATATTTTCTGTCAAAGAAGGATGTAAAACTGCATTTGATTCCACATGTAGTGGGTGGAGAGCGTGGACTTGAAAATGATTACGCTGTTGCCTATGATATTTACGAGGAATATTGTAATGAAAATTTGATTTTAGCCCCACTCTTTTTTGATCCTATTGTTGCTAAGAATTATATCGCAGGAATGGACTTTTTTATGGGGGCTCGCATGCATTCTGCTATTGCTGCTTTTTCATCAGAAGTGGCGGTATATCCAATGGCATATAGTCGTAAATTCAATGGCTTGTTTTTGGAAACATTAGATTATCCTATTATGGGAGATATGAAAGTGAAAGATGAACGGGATATATTGCTAGATATAAAAAAAGCCTATTTTCAACGGGCAGAATTGAAAAATATAATAAGGAATAGAATGGCGACGGTCGTTGCTGAACGGTACAATTTGTTAATGGAAAATCTGATGACGTTTTTTAAGATATGAAAAAAATAATCATTCAATTTGTTGATTCTGCAAAACTTTTATATTGTTTTTTTGCTGACTTTCATTTTTATATAAAGCATTCTCTAATTAATCCGGTCATTACGCAAGATAAGTCGAATGCGCAGATTATGCTTGTTATGCATGCGTTAGAGAAGGGAATGTCTTTTCCTTCGGCAAGAATTTTTGGTGGGGAGAAGGCTGTTAGATTAATAAGGCTACTTGATAAACATATTGAACAATACGGTCTTAATAAAGTTTGTATTGTAGCAATTAATATTCTTGCTGAGTATCTTAAGAGTCCATATGCCACTCGTGATGAAGAGAGCCGTAATCGTATTTGTGATTTTTTAGAAAAAAATAAGAAATCGATATCTTCTTCCCGAATAGGTGGTACTAAAAAGGTATCTGAACCTTCTTGTTTCGATAAAAAGATAATAGAAGAGTTCTATGCAAGTCGCGTTAGTGTCCGGGAATATTCTGATGATCCTGTAACCGATGATGAAATCAGGGCGGCTTGCCGTATAGCTTCTTATACTCCATCTGCCTGTAACAGGCAGGCTTCTCGTATTCATGTTTTTAGAGATAAAAATGTGATAAGAAAATTGTTGGATAATCAGTTAGGGTCACAAGGATGGTGTGATAATGCATCGGTTCTCATTTGTGTAACGGTTAATTGCAATTATTTTGGAGGAAATTATGAGAGGTATCAGGCGTTGATTGACGGCGGTTTATATGCGATGAGTTTTGTTATGGGGTTGCATTTGAATCATATTGCGTCTTGTTTTAAAATGTTTATCCGGACCCCTCGCAGAGAGAAGGAATTTAAAAAGATTGCTAAGATTCCCCAATGTGAGATGCCTGTTGTTTTGATATTAGGCGGACATTATAAATCGGGAATAGTTACTTCTCCAAAATCGGAGCGATTTACATTTGATGAATTGGCTTGTGTTGATAATTGCTAAAAAGTTATTCTTCGTAGGTATTTGTGGATATTTCCCAAATTCTTTTGGGGTAAGAAGTGCAGGAATAATACTCTTGTTGACAGACTCTTTTGTCTAAGAGATGATAAAAACATCATCCAAAATCCATGTGGTGAATATTGTAGAATCGTATGAAATATCTCATTTATATATTGCTTCTAGATTTTATAGGAGCTTTGGAATTCTTAGGTAGTATACCTCTTCTACAGGGATGTCATTATTTGTTTCTGATATTAGGATTAGGGGCATTTATCTATTATCTTGTCTTTAAACGAATTTCTACTGTTGCGATATTTGCCGGATTGTATTGTTTCGTTTTTCCTATATATGCAGCATTTCAAAGCCAAGAGATATTCGGGCAGTCATTTTTTATGGGGTTTGCCTCGTTGCGTTATCTATGGTTCATTTTGTTGGGTTTCTTTTTGTATAATATAAAATATGACTATAGTTTATTACTTCGGCAAATTAATAAAGTCAATTTAATTATTGCAGTTGTTTCTATTATTGCTTTTTTTGTTTTCGGAGTGAACCATTTAACTGTTCAGGAGTATTTGGTGACTACCAATATTGTGGAGACAGTGGCATTGGAAGATCTGGTAAAAGGTCTTAAACTTACCGTGTGTTCCAGTTTGATGATTATTTCATATGTTTTCTATTTGATCCGTTTTGTAAAAAAGCCTGCTCAAAAGGAGAATTATCTTCCATTCTTTGTTTTAATGGTTTACTTGTTGTTTGTAAATAAAGGACGGCAACCTGTTGCATTGTTGGCTATTATATATGCGATTTATTACGTTAGGATGAAAGGAATCTCGTTAAAACGCTTGGCGCTTGGCGTTTTACCTTTGATTGGAGCTCTTGTTCTCCTTTCGTTTAATGATAAACTTGTCGATTCTTTGATTGAAGCTACTAAGTGGGAAAAAAGTAGCGATTCCTCTACTCTTGCACGAGTGAATTCTGTTGAGTCCGTTATGCCGTATATTCAGCAAAATCTGATTCTTGGCTTTGGTAATTTGTCTGTGCATTTTCGAGATGAGGGATTTCATACGTTTTTTGGCGGGGCATTCTATCTGGCAGATATAGGAATATGGGGAACTTTAGCGCGTGGGGGACTTGTCCTTGTCCTGATATATTTGGGACTATATTACAATTTATATAAGAAGACTTCTCTTGTTCAGGATAATGACATTCGAAGTTATATGAGATATATGCTCCTGTCTTTTCTGATTTTGTTGGTATTCTTGAATAATGATACTTTGTATGCAGAAGGTTGCCTGCGAGTTGCATTAGTTTTTTATCCATTATTCGGGCGATCTGATCCCAATGTGTTTATTAAGAACAAGTTTCTGTAAATGGACGTATCCGTTATCATAGTTAACTACAATACGCTGGGACTGACTTCGGATTGCATTGAAAGCATTATTGCGCAAACCTCGACTGTCGAATACGAGATCATATTGGTGGACAATGCATCGACGGATGGCAGCAAAGAGGTTTTTGCGCAGGATAAGCGCATAAAGTATATTTACAGCGACCAAAATCTGGGGTTCGGCAGGGCGAATAACCTCGGAATCCGGGAAGCTAAAGGTCGATATTTGTTTTTCTTGAATTCGGATACTATTTTGCTTAATAACGCAGTGAAGCTGTTCTTCGATTTCTGCGAAAAGAATCCGGATCGTAAAATCGGCGCTGTAGGAGCTGTTTTGAAAGACCAAAATCAAAAAAACATACATTCGTACGGTCGGTTTATAACGCCGGGAGGTGAGATCGCAGAAGTGTTGGGTAAGTATTTACGGTTTCTGAAAAAACGCAACCTGCTCTGCCCGGCATCGGTACAACAGCCTACCCCCGTTGATTATATCACCGGAGCGGATTTGTTTGTCCCCCGAATGGTTTGTGACGAATTGGGGACGTTTGATCCTGTATTCTTCATGTATTGCGAGGAGGTAGACTGGCAATTTCGGATGTCGAAAGCCGGATATGAAAGGCTTCTCATAAACGGGCCAGAGATAATACATCTCGAAGGCGGAAGTGATCCGTCGAATACAAAGTTGTGGTCTTTCAATCGCATTGAGAATATTTTCCGCAGTAAGTTGCTATATATCCGGAAGCATTATAATTATTTCGTTTTCTGGTCTTATAAATTATGCAATGCCGTGTTATGGCTTCCGATCCTGTTAATGCGAAAAGATACCCCGGATCAGCAGAAGAGATTATTGAGAGTTTTATTGTTTACTAATAGGTAGTGTCGGTATGGAAAACTATAAAAGGGCGGATTATAATTCCAGACTCAGTCGGTATATAAAAATATTCTGTTTTAGATTCTGCGGGATTTTTCCCATGACCGGCTTTTTTCGTGCGAAGATATATAAGCTTTTAGGCGTTTCTATTGAAAAAGGTGTAGTTCGGATCGGTCGGGTTTCTATTGATACGATTCATCCAGAAGATATTTTTATCGGGAAGGGGACGACTATTACGGATGGATGTATTCTGCTTTCTCATTATTATGATGTCCGGAATTTGAAAGAGCATGCCTATTACCGGGGTGAAATTCATATTGGACGGAATGTATATATCGGAAGCAATGCCATATTCACAAAACCGGTGACAATCGGTGACGGTGCTGTTATCGGGGCGGGTTCCGTGGTGAACAAGGACATTCCTCCCTATCAGGTTTGGGCTGGCGTTCCGGTCCGGTTTATCTGTAATAGATATCAAGACGAGTCGGAAATACCTGTCGATACGAATGCTTTCAAACCGAAGTGATTTTTGTGTCGTAAAAAGTTTGTGGATACAATCCCTGTTTAATTGAATTTAGAAATTTTTGATTTTATGATCTCCCCCCCCCTCGGAAAAAGATTACATGGCTGCTGTTATTGCAAGGCTGGGCCATGTTATGGGTAGTTATCGGTCATTCCCCGCTCTCTGTTACGGCTTTCGCCTCTGTTTTCGATGTTGATTGCCATGAATGTGCGTTGTTTCTCAAGAAGGTAGCCTATTCTTTTCATATGCCGTTGTTCATTATGATATCCGGCTATCTGTTTTACATTACCCGCATCGACAAAGGGGCGTCGTATAAAAAGACATTGACCGATAAATTCAAGAGGCTCGGCATTCCGTATCTATTTTTTACGGTATTCGCATTTTTTCTGAAAGTATATATCGGGGGAGTCGAGAGGCCGGTCACCTTATCGTTGAAATCCTTTGTCAGTGCCTTTGTTCGGCCATTCGAGGGACCGTTGCAAGAGATGTGGTTCGTGGCAGTTGTCCTGCTTTACTTTTCCTTGTTGGGGGTGTATGGAAGAGTGCTGAAAAACAATTGGTTATCCGCACTCTGTTTGTGCTGCGCTGCCGGTTTGTTCTTTATTCCCGTGGGCGATATGAGCGGAGTATTTGCATTCAACCGTGCCGTCCATTTTTTCATATTCTTTTTTCTGGGGTTGTTGATTGCTGCCAATAACTGTTTTGAGACGGCGATAAAACGGCCGTGCAGCATCGCAATCTGCCTGATCCTGTATGTTGCGATGTTTTGGGTAGGCGGGGTTGAAGAAGATGTCGTAACGCTGGTTATGTCATTGTCCGGTTGCCTGTTATGTTGGGGGTTGGCCGGTAAATTCGACCGGAATTTGTCGAATAACGTATTCGTGTCGTTCCGCAATTATACGTACCAGATTTTTTTACTTGGAATTTTTATTCAGATCGGAATAAAAATGATATATAATAAACTGGGGATGCAGGGAACGTATCCGTATTTTTATGTATTGTGCGTCCTGTCCGGGATTTATATCCCAGTTCTTGTCTCGAAGGTAATCCAACGCATTGACAATAAGTATTTGAATATGCTCATCGGATTATAAAAATGTATCATGAAGGTATATCTTGTCGATTACATCGGAATGCATTGCGGAATGCATTATTACAACGACGCTTTTTGCCGGGTTCTGTCTGCAGTTCCGGGACTGGATGTTTCCGTACTGTCGAATTATGCCGGTGAAAACGATGGCAGGCCCTTTTTTTTACACCAGTACAAGGGAAACAGGCTGCGCAAAATATGTTGTCTGTTGCGGAACTACCTGATGTTGTTCTGCTTTGTCCTGCGAAACAAAAAAGCCTGCTTCGTTTATCTGGCTTACGGTAACTCCATCGACTTGCCGTTCATGTATATCGTTTCCCTCGCAAAGAAAAGCATAATCGATATCCATGAAGCGATTGCGCAAAATGCGGATGACAATGCCGGGTTGAAACGATGCTTCCGAAAGGTATACTCCGAACGATTTGCGACGGTCATCGTTCATTCCCAACGGACGAACGATCTGCTGGAGGAATACGGCTATCGGGGTAACCGGCTGTTCGTACCTCATTTCAAATATTGTTTTTCGAAGAATTACGACATTCGCCGTCTGGGGGCGGATATTGTTTCCGCAATTGCGGAAGACAAAGTGAATATCTTGTTTTTCGGGAATATAACCTATGACAAGGGAATCGATATCCTTATATCGGCAGTGAATAGTTTGGAGCCGGAACTTCGCTGCAAAGCGAACGTAATTATTGCAGGGAAGGATTTCGATGGGACGGTACATCGGGTGCAGCCGTCGGACAAGGCCGCTTTTAAGATTGTCCTCAGACATATCGAGGACGATGAATTGGTATATCTTTATGAACATACCGATTATGTGGCGCTGCCGTATCGCAAAACATCACAGAGCGGAATTCTCGAAATGGCGTTCTATTTTCGTAAACCGATCCTTGCGAGCGACGTGCCTTATTTCAGGAGAATGCTGACCGAATTTCCCAGCTTCGGCATCTTGTCCGGCGAGGATGTCCCGGCATATGCCGAAACGCTCGCTTCGGTTATCGGGCTGCATTCCTCTGCGGATTATTTTACAGACGAGGATTGTTTTCGGTATACCAACCGAAGTGAAATAGAAGCTTTTAAAAAGCAATTCGCTATTTGGATAAAACGGTAATATGAAGAAAGTCGCAATTATCGGAACCGTCGGCGTTCCGGCGAAATACGGAGGTTTTGAAACCCTTGTGGAAAACCTCATCGGGGAGTGTTGTTCCGAAGATGTGGATTACACTGTTTTTTGCAGCGGCAAGGCTTATCCGACCCGATTGAAAACATATAAAAACGCCCGGCTCGAATACGTGCCGTTGCATGCAAACGGTATGCAAAGTATTCCGTATGATATCTGGTCGTTGATCCGGACTGTCGGCCGGGGGTACGACGTCGTGCTCATTCTGGGTGTTTCCGGTTGTCTGTTTTTGCCGTTGTATCGGTTGCTGTTCCGCAAGAGGATCGTCGTCAATATCGACGGCTTGGAGCACAGGCGGGACAAGTGGGGCAAATGGGCCCGCAAGTTTCTCCGTTTGTCGGAGCGGATCGCCGTCAAGTTTGCCGATGTCGTGGTTGCGGACAATAAGGTGATCCGCGACTATGTCACGGAGACTTACCGTAAGCCGTCGGTTCTGATCGCCTACGGCGGGGATCATGCCGTGATCCCGGTCGATCTCTCCCGTCAGCGCGAAATCCTCGCCTCCTTCGGAGTCGGGGCGAAAGCATACGCCTGTACTATCTGCCGGATCGAACCGGAAAACAATTGTCATCTGATTCTGGAGGCGTTCTCTAAAACGAATATCCCGCTCGTATTTATCGGTAATTGGAATCTGAGTGCCTACGGCCGGGAGTTGAAAGCAGAATATGGCCGGTTCTGCAATATCCATATTGTCGATCCGGTCTATGACAGGGAACAACTCTTTGTGCTGCGGAAACAGTGCCTGTTTTATATTCACGGACATAGCGCCGGCGGCACTAATCCGTCGCTTGTGGAGGCCATGTTCTGCGGCGCTCCGATTCTGGCGTTCGATGTGGGATATAATCGGGAGACGACCGGTCATAAAGCCTGTTATTGGAGCACTCCGGAGGAACTGGCCGCTCTTGCTGCCGAAAGCCGGGAGGATACTTCCGGCAGTATGGAACGGCTGGCTAATGAATGTTACACGTGGCGTAAAGTTGTCGGTCAGTATGAAGCGATTTACTGAATTCCCGTTGCCGGGAGCAATCCATGATTTCCTATGACGCTAAATCCTGCCGACCGGGTGTTGCTGCGGTTGCTTGCCGCGGCGATAAATATGCAGGAACCGGCTCTCGATAAAGCGTTGTCCGATCCGGAATGGAGCCGGGTATATGGGCAGGCGGCGCAGCAGGGGGTGCTGGCCGTGGCGTGGGAGAGCGTCCGGCGGTTGCCTCCGGATTTGCAGCCGGACCGGGGATTGAGGTTGCAGTGGGCGTACGGGGCGGAGCGGATCGTCTCGCGGTCGAAGAGACAAATGCTGGAAGCAGCCCGTTTCGCGGCTCTTTGTACCGATGCGGGCTGCCGGCTGATCCTGCTCAAAGGGATCGGATTGGCCCGTTATTATCCTTCCCCTTTGCAGCGCGAATGCGGGGATATCGACATCCTTCTGCCCGAAGGGTTCGAGAAGGGGAACGAGATCGCCCGATGCCGGGGAATGAAGGTTTCCGGGCTGGATTATAAGCACAACCATATCTGCTCGAACGGCGTCATGTTCGAAAACCATCGTTATCTGACCTCTTTCAAAGGGAAGAGCGATATCTGGCGGTTGGAGCGAATCTTTCAGGACGCCGTAAAAGGCGGAGACTTCGTGCCGTTCGGAGAGGACGGATTCCATACATTGTCTCCGACGGTCAATGCACTGTATATTACCTATCATGGCTTTTTTCACTTCCTGATCGAGGGGATCACCCTGCGGCATCTGCTCGACTGGGCTTTGTTCGTCGGGAAGGAGCAGAATGCGATAGACTGGAATTATTTTTACAGGATCTGCGACGATCTGGGTTTCTCCCGGTTTGCCAATACGATGAATGCTATTGCCGTGGACATCTGGAGCGTTCCTTTGACGAATCCGGATGTGAAGTTTGACCGTCGCTGCGTGGATAGAGTGCTGGCCGATGTGCTGGCGAACAAACGGCATGTCAGCGGATTGCCCGTTTACAAGAGACGGGCGAAGCTGGTTTGCAACATGCTGTCGTCACGCTGGAAATACAGACAGCTTTACGGGCGCAGTCTTTTCGGGGAGATGGCGCGATCGGTGTTCGGTCTCTTGTTCGATGCTTCACCGGAATTGAAATGAGCCGCTGTTTATCCGGATTGTCCTGAAAATAGAGAGATATGATATATGTAGTTGTCTGGTCGGTCTTCCTCGTCCTGTTTTATATGCTTTTGTGGTGGCTGATACGCCGGACTCCGGTGACGGGGGAGGATGAGAAAGAGGTGAGCCGCATCTCCCGCCTGCTGAAACGCGTTGGCGATAAGTGGGGCGTAAAATAACACCGAATAGTATGAAGAAAGCCGGAGCGACGCCCCGGCTTTCTTCGTCGCTGAAATGCGCTGAAAATCCGCATGAATAGGCTTGAAGTACGTCGGTGTCCGACTGCGGGCCGTGCGGCGTGCGGATTACTTACCTTTTGCGCTTTATCCCCGGTATTGCACGGGGATTTTCCCCTTTTCGCGGCCGGGGGGCCGACGTCCGATCTCCGTTCGGGCGATGATTCTTCGGGGCGCGTTCTTGTCCGGCGCTTGTGCGCCGTCCGGGAGCCGTCGGGTTTCCGGTCGGCTTTTCATTGAAAAAATAGGATTTCTGCCGCCGTTTCTCCTCCTGTGAGCGGGCGACGTAGACCTTTTCGTGCGTATAGGGATTTTCTCCGGTGTAGAACATCACCGACGAAAGTGTCATCGGCGTGGGGGTGAGGTCCTGTACCTGTTCGAGGTTGAAATGGAGCTTGCCGAGGACCTTCTCCGACAGCGAACGCATGTCGCGTTCGGTGCAGCCGGGGTGCGACGAGATGAAGTAGGGAATCAGCTGGTAGGGCAGTCCTTCGCGGCGGCAGATGCGCTGGAAATCGGCGGTCAGCCGCTCGAAGAGCGCGAACGGCGGTTTGCGCATCAGTTTCAGCACGGCATCCTCGGTGTGTTCGGGCGCGACTTTCAGGCGTCCCGACGTGTGGTATTTCACGACCGTATCGAGATAGGGACTCTCGTCGAACAGGTCGTAGCGGATGCCGCTGCCGACAAAGGCCTTTTTGACGCCTTTCATCGCCCGGATCTTTTCGTAAAGCGCCAGCAGCGGGCGGTGGTCGTTGTCCAGATTGGGGCACATCTTCGGATGCAGGCACGACGGGCGGCGGCATTTGCGGCACAACTCCCGGTCGCGTCCGCCCATGCGGTACATGTTGGCCGAAGGGGCGCCCACGTCCGACAGATAACCTTTGAAGTCCGGCATCCGGGTCACGCGCTCCACCTCTGCGAGGATGGAACGTTCGCTGCGCGAGTTGATGAACTTGCCCTGATGGGCCGATATGGTACAGAACGAACAGCCGCCGAAGCATCCCCGGTGGATATTGACCGAGTGTTTGATCATCTCCCACGCCGGAATATCCCCTTTGCCGTTGTAGCGCGGATGCGGTGCGCGCTCGTAGGGAAGGTCGAACGAGTGGTCCAGCTCGTCGGTCGAGAGTGTCGTGTTGGGCGGCGTGACGACCACATAACGGTCGCCCACGGCCTCGATGAGCGTCGCCGTCGGCTCCATCAGGTTGCTCTGGGTCTCGATGATGGTGAAATTCTCGCCGAAGGCCCGTTTGTCCCGCACGCACTCCTCGTAGGCGTGCAGCCGGATCGTCTCCGCCGGATCGAGCCGCTCCACGTAACCGTTGTCGGCCATGAAGGCCACCTGCCGCAGTTTGCGTAGCAGTTTGGCGTTGTAGCCGTTCCGCATGGCTTTGGCGACCTGCTGCACGACCCGTTCGCCCATGCCGTAGATCAGCAGGTCGGCGCCGCTTTCGGCCAGCACCGAGGGTTTGAGCGTGTCGTTCCAGTAGTCGTAATGGGTCAGCCGCCGCAGGGAGGCTTCGATGCCTCCGATGACCACCGGAACGTGCGGAAACAGCCGTTTTAGAATCTGCGTGTAGGCCTTGACGGCGTAATCGGGCCGGAACCCCGCTTTGCCGCCGGGCGTATAGGCGTCGTTGCTCCGAAGGCGCAGGTTGGCCGTGTAATGGTTGACCATCGAATCCATCGACCCTGCCGAGACGCCGAAGAAGAGCCGCGGTGCGCCGAGTTTGGTGAAGTCGCGCAGATCGTCCCGCCAGTTGGGCTGCGGCACGATCGCTACACGATACCCTTCGGCTTCCAGAAGGCGGCCGATCACCGCCGCGCCGAATGCCGGATGGTCGATGTAGGCGTCGCCCGAAAAAAGGATGACGTCCAACTGCTCCCATCCGCGTGCGCGGACCTCTTTTATCGTGGTCGGTAGAAACAAAGCGTGGTTTATTTTCGTAACTGTTTATTTCGTATGGCTTTCCGGCCGCCGCAGGCGGCATTTGCAAATCCGTTCCTATTCCCAAACCCTTCCCTCTGGAAGGGCTTTCTGCCGCCTTGCGGCAGCAGCAGGTGAAAGCTCGCCGGCTGTACTTCCCTGCGACGGGTGTCTCCGGGCTTTTCTGTATGCGATGTCCGCGCGTATGCGGTACCGTGTTTTCGGGGACAGGACCTCGGATTTATGGCGAAAGACCGCTGCCGGGCCGCTTATCCGTTATCGCTCTCCTTCGACGCCGAGGCGTAGGTGTCCCATTTTTCGAGCAGCGCGCGGAAATCGTCGGGCAGTTCGCTCTCGAAATGGACTGCCTCGTGCGTCATGGGGTGTACGAAGCCCAGCGACTGCGCATGCAGCGCATGGCGGGGCATTACGGCGAAGCAGTTTTCGATGAATTGCTTGTATTTCGAGAAGGTCGTTCCCTTGAGGATGCGGTCGCCGCCGTAGCGTTCGTCGTTGAAGAGCGGATGGCCCTGCCACGACATGTGGACGCGGATCTGGTGCGTGCGGCCTGTTTCGAGCCGGCACTCGACCAGCGTCACGTAGCCGTAACGCTTCAGCACCCGCCAGTGGGTCACGGCGTGCTTGCCGTCCGAGCCGTCTTCGAAGACGAACATCTTCTGCCGGTCGCGGGGGCTGCGCCCTATGTTGCCCGTGATGGTCCCTTCGTCCTCTTCGAAATTGCCCCATACCAGCGCCACGTAACGCCGCCCGATGGTGTGGTCGAAGAACTGTTTGGCAAGCCGCGCGTGCGACTGTTCGTTTTTGGCGACCACGAGCAGCCCTGAGGTGTTCTTGTCGATGCGGTGGACCAGCCCCGCGCGCATGTCGCCCTCCTGAAACAGGGGCAGGTTGCGCAGGTGGTAGGTCAGCGCGTTGACGAGCGTGCCGCTGTAGTTGCCGTGACCGGGATGCACGACCAGTCCCGCCGGTTTGTTGACGATCAGCAGGTCGTCGTCCTCGTAGGGTATTTCGAGCGGAATGTTTTCGGGGATGATCTCCACCTCGCGCCGCGGATAGGGCATCACGATCTGGATGCGGTCGAGCGGTTTGACCTTGTAGCTCGACTTGGCGGCCTTGCCGTTCACGAGTATGCTGCCGCTGTCGGCCGCCGCCTGAATGCGGTTGCGCGAGCACTTCTCCATGCGTACGGTCAGGAACTTGTCCAGCCGCAGCGGAGCCTGCCCCTTGTCGGCCACCACGGCGAAATGCTCGTAGAGTCCGGCGCCCTCGCCGTCCTCGTCCGCCGTCTGCCCGTCGTCGAGTTCCGGGTCCTCGGTTATGTAGCGTTCGTCGGCCATCAGTCGAAAAATCCGTCGTTATCGGTTGCGGGCAGGATTTCGGGCTGTTCTTCCCCGGCGGCGGCCGCCTGTTCGAATTCGGCCTGCGCCAGCGAGTCGGCGCGCTCGCGTTCGAGCCGCAGACGCTCTTCGGCGGCTTCGCGGGCCTGCTTCTCGGCGGTGGCGCGGTGCTGGGCGAGTTTTTTCTCGTCGAGCGTCAGTTTGAGATCGACGCGCGAACCCAGCGCGGCGCTCCGCTCGGCCGTCGGAACCTGCACGTAGACGCGGGCGTCTTTCTGGTTCAGCAGGTTGATGCCTTCGTCGAAGTCGATCTTGCCGATATTGAGCCCCAGCTCCCACAAACGGCCCTTGGCCTCCTTGAGCGGGAATCCCACCAGCCGCGGCACGACCGTCGAGCCGAAACCGCCCTCGACGCCCACGTAGAGCGTTACGCCCGATCCCATTTCGGCCTGAATCCTGCTGTTCTGGGTGACGGGACGCCCTTCGCAGTACTCTTCCAGCACATAGTTGGTCGCCATGTCGGCGCGGTAGATCAGTTCGCCGATTTCGAGTCCTGCGATCTCCAGCATGTTCTTGGCCTGCCGCAGCGAACGTCCCGCCACGTAGGGCACGGGCACCATCTTCTGCCGGAACGAGTTGATCGTGATGTAGACCGTACGTCCGGGCTTGACCTCCACGCCGCCTTCGGGCAGCTGGTCGAGGACGATGCCGCCTTCGTAGGCCGGCACGAACAGCGAGTCGTTGATATGCAGTTCGAGATCGTATTTGCGGGCCGTGCGCTGCGCGTCGTCGAGCTTCACGCCCGAAAAGTCGGGCACGATGCGGCGGGCGCCGTGGCGCGTGCCGACCTGCATGACGAAATGCGCCGTGACGGCCATCGCCAGAATGATCGCCGCTATCAGCACGAGGTTGTATGCCAGCTTGTTTTGCCGCAGTTTCTTCCAGTAATATGTCAGTTTCTCCATTTTCGCGGGAGTTGTGTTTTGTGTCCGTCTGTTTTCTCCGGGCGGGGCGGACTGTTCCTACCGGTCCGGAAGTTCGTTGTAAAACGTGTCGCGCTCCACGGCGCGGCAGCCTGCCGCCCGTACGATGCGGTGCATCTCCTCGACGCTCATCGAGGGGCGCCGGTCGTCGGCCCCGGCCATCGAGTAGATTTTCGTCGTGTCGTCGATCGTGCCGTCTATGTCGTCTGCGCCGAAGGCCAGCGCCAGTTCGGTCGTCGCCTTGCCGTACATCACCCAGTAAGCCTTGATATGGGGCACGTTGTCCAGATAGATGCGGCTCATGGCCAGCATCCGCAGGTCTTCGATCACCGATACCTCGCCGATCTCTGACATCGGGTTGCCGAAATTGCGGTATTTGAGCGGGATGAAGGCGTTGAAGCCGCCCGTGCGGTCCTGCAGCTCCCGCAGCCTGCGCAGATGGTCGATGCGGTGTGCCAGCCCCTCGACGTGGCCGTAGAGGATCGTCGCATTGGTCGGGATGCCGAGCCGGTGGGCCGTTTCGTGCACTTCGAGCCATTCGTCCGTCGATCCCTTGTCGGGGCAGATGCGGCTGCGGATCTCTTGGTCGAAAATCTCCGCGCCGCCGCCCGGAATGGCCTCCATTCCGGCCTCTTTGAGCCGCCGCAGACCCTCCTCGACCGAGAGTCCCGCCTTGCGGATCATGTACGACAGCTCGATCGCCGTGAAAGCCTTGACTGCCGCTTCGGGCAGTATCGCCTTGACGCGGCGGATCATGTCGATATAGTATTCCAGTCCGTGGTCGGGGTGTACGCCGCCCACGATATGGACCTCGGTGATGCCTTTGCCCTGCCGGCCGCGGGCGATCTGCTCGATCTCCTCCATCGTGTAGTCCCACGCTTCGGGGCTTCCGGCCGGCCGGCGGTAGGAGCAGAAACGGCAGTTGAAGACGCAGCGGTTCGTCGGCTCGATGTGGAAATTGCGGTTGAAGTAGACCTTGTCGCCGCTCACGCGCCGCTTGCGCTCCGTCGCCAGCTCGCCCAGCAGCCACAGGGGGGCTTCGCGCCAGAGCCGTGCGGCTTCGGCGTCGCCGATACGCGCTCCGCGGCGTACCTCGGCGGCTATGTCGTCGATCTGCTGCATCTTATTTGGGAGCTTTCCGGTAGAGGTAGACGGCGATGAATAGGTAGATGATGTTCGGCAGCCAGACGGCCAGTCCGGGCGGCAGCGTGCCGCTCTTGGCGAACTCCTCGAAGAAACGGTTGAACAGGATGTACGAGAAGCAGAGGCCGGTGCCGATGCCGATGTGGAGTCCCGTTCCGCCGCGCACCTTGCGCGACGAGAGCGACACGCCGATCAGCGTCAGGATGAAGGTCGAGAGCGGATAGGCGAAGCGGGCGTGTTTCTCGACCTCGATGATGTTGATGGCGTCGGAACCTTTGGCCCGCTGCTGGTCGAGGAATTCGTTCAGCTCCGTGATGTTCATCGTCTGTATCAGGTCGTTGATCTCGCCCAGTTCGGTCACTTCGAGGTTGATGAGCGTGTCGAGGTTGCGGAACTGCTCGAATTTTTCGACGCCCAGCGAGTCGAATTCGCGTTTGGTGTAGCGCGGCGCAGTCCAGCGTTTGGTTTCGGGGTTGAACTTCACGTCGGACGCTTCGAGCGAGCGGGTCATCGTGCCGCTGTAGTAGTGTTCCAGCGCGAGGAACGATGCCTGCTGCGATCCGTCGTTGTAGCCGCGGATGTAGGCGAACGTGCCCGGCTCGATCTGCCGGTAGATATGGCGGTTGAACTTGTTGTTCTGCTTGCGCTTGATGTACTGCGATTCGAAATTGACGATGTGTCGCTGCGAAATGGGGATCAGCCAGAGGTTGAGCGTCAGCGACAGGCTGCCGATGATCAGCGCGCCGAGGAAGTAGGGCCACATCAGGCGGCGGAACGACATGCCGCCCGAAAGCATCGCCACGATCTCGGTCTGGTAGGCCATCTTCGAAGTGAAGAAGATGCAGGCGATGAAGGTGAACAGACCGCTGAACTGGTTGATGAAGAAGGGGATGAAGTTCAGGTAGTAGTCGAAAATGACGTCCCGCAGCGGGGCGTGCAGCTCCGTGAAGTCGTCGATCTTCTCCACATAGTCGAACAGCACCACGACGATGATGATCATCGCAATGGCGAAGAAGTAGGTCGCAAGGAACTTGCCGAGTATGTAGCGGTCTAAGATCTTAAACCCCGGAAATCGCAGTTTCATACGCTTTTATAGTCTTCGTGTCAGTTTTGCGACCATCGCATCCTTCCACGGCTTGAAATCCCCGGCGGCGATATGTTCGCGCGCCATCCCCACCAGCCGCAGGTAAAAGGCGATGTTGTGCAGCGAGGCGATCTGCGCTGCCTGCATTTCGCCGCACGTCACCAAATGGTGCAGGTAGGCCTTCGTGTAGAGCGTATCGACGAACGCCGTGCCTTCGGGGTCGATCGGCGAAAAGTCGTCCTCCCACTTCTTGTTGCGGATGTTGATGACTCCTTCGGCCGTGAACAGCTGCCCGTTGCGGCCGTTGCGCGTGGGCATCACGCAGTCGAACATGTCCACGCCGCGCTCGATCGCTTCGAGGATGTTGACCGGCGTGCCGACGCCCATCAGATAACGCGGCCGCTCCTCCGGCAGTATGGCGTTCACCACTTCGATCATTTCGTACATCACGTCGGTCGGCTCTCCGACCGCGAGGCCGCCGATGGCGTATCCGTCGGCGTCGTACTGCTTCACGTTCTCGGCCGCGTGCGCCCTCAGGTCGGGATAGGTGCACCCCTGCACGATCGGGAACAGCGCCTGATAATGCCCGTATTTGGGTTCGGTCTGATGGTAGCGGTTGAAACAGCGTTCCAGCCACCGCTCGGTGAGCGCCAGCGACTTGGCGGCGTATTCGCGCGGTGCGTCGCCCGGAGGGCACTCGTCGAAGGCCATCATGATGTCGGCGCCGATCGTGCGCTCGGTGTCCATCACGCTTTCGGGGGTGAAGAGGTGTTTCGATCCGTCGATGTGCGAACGGAAGTGGCACCCCTCCTCCTTGAGCTTGCGGCATGCCGCGAGCGAGAAGACCTGAAATCCGCCGCTGTCGGTCAGCATCGGGCCTTCCCACGTCGAGAAACGGTGCACGCCGCCGGCCTTTTCGATGATCTCCATGCCGGGCCGCATGTAGAGGTGGTAGGTGTTGGCCAGAATGATCTGCGCACGGGCTTCGTCGCGCACGTCGCGGTGGAAAATGCCCTTGACCGTCGCCGCCGTGCCCACGGGCATGAAAATCGGGGTGCGGATGACGCCGTGGTCGGTCGTCAGCTCGCCTGCGCGGGCTTTGGTCGCCGGATCCTTATGCTGTAATGTAAACTTCATGCTCATATATTCGGCAAAAATACATAAAATAATCTGATTTGGGAATTCTGAATTCTGAATTGTTTTGTACCTTTGCGCATATTTCGCCTGTATGCAATTTTTCGATACGCTTCTGACATGTTACGGCTGGGAAGGCATCGCCCTCGCGGGGGCCGTGCTGGCCATGTTCGGCGTGCAGCTGTACTACTATATTTTCGTTTACGGCCGGATTCCCGGCTACAAGAACAACCGCCGCAGCGCGGTGCTCGACGCCGAACCTCCGGTGTCGGTGGTCGTGCCGCTCTTCTCGGAGGATTATTCGTTCGTCGAGGAGCGTCTGCCGCTGATGCTGGCCCAGAGCTACCCCGACTTCGAGGTGGTGATCGTCTACGTGGGCCACGACTCCGATTTCTACGAGGACCTTGTGCGGCTCAAACAGTCGTTCCCGCAGATCGTGACGACCAAGATCCACCTCGACCCGCGCTTCCCGATTTCGCGCAAGATGGCGCTCAACGTCGGCATCAAGTCGGCGCACCACGAGCACATGGTCTTCACTTCGACCGACGCCTGCCCGCAGACCGACCGCTGGCTGTCGCTCATGGCCAAGGGCTTCACGCGGGGCGAGATCGTCGTGGGCTACTGCGGCGTGGAGCGCAAAAAGGGCTTTTCGAACTACATGATGCGCGCTTGGCGCATGATGCACTCGGCCGACTGGCTCGCCCGTGCCGTGCGGCGCCGCGCCTACCGGGGCACGCTCCACAACTTCGGGTTCACCAAGCGCATCTACTTCGGGGCCAACGGCTTCAGCCACCTCAATATGAACATCGGCGAGGACGACCTCTTCATGCAGAAGGTCATGACGCGCGACAACGTGAGCGTCATCCTCTCGCCACGGGCTTCGCTGCGCGAAAAGACGTGGGGCGGCATGGGCTGGTGGATGAGCCAGCTGCGCTATTACGGCTCGGCGTTCCGCTTCTATCCGCAGACGGTCCGCAACTATATCCAGTGGGAGCTGGGATCGCGCTCGCTCTTCTTCCTGACGGTCGTCTGCGCGGCGGCGGTGATGCCGTTTGAATTCAAGATCGCGGCATTGGCCCTGCTGGTGATCCGCTTCCTGATCGTGGCGATCGAGGTGCGGCGCATCGCGCGCCGTCTGGGCGAATCGGGCATGATGGGCCGCTATTTCGTCTACGACCTGCTGAGTCCGCTCTGGGCCTTGGCGCTGAGCGTGATGCTGATGCGCAAAGACGACCGCGTATGGAGATAGCCGACTATATCGTCGCCGAGGACCGGCGGCTGGTGGAACTGGTGCTCGAAGGCGATGATACGGCCTTCGAATACCTTTTCAACCGCTACCGCGACGCTATTCACCGGCTGTTCGTGCAGCGGCTGGGCGGCGTGAACGACGCCGACGACCTGCTGCAGGAGACCTTCATCAAGGTCTACATCAACCTGCACCGCTACAGCACCGACTATACCTTCGGACAGTGGGTCTATACCATCGCCCGCAATACGTTCATCGACTTCGTGCGCCGCCGTCAGGACGACCTGTCGATCGACGAGCGTTTCTCGTCGCCCCCCTCGACGGCCCCGACCCCTGAGGAGAGCGTCATCAGCCTCCAGCAGCGGACCCAGATCGAGCATTACCTCGAACGGCTGACGCCGCGTTACCGGACGCTGATCGTCATGCGCTTCTTCGACGAATACTCCTACGAGGAGATCGCCGCCAAGCTCACCCTGCCGCTGGGCACCGTCAAGACGCAGATCCACCGCGCCCGCGAGCAGATGTGCAAACTGATCGCGCAGGGCGACGAACGATGATACGATTTAAGGATTAAAAGTCAAGATTTGGAACTGATTCTCAAATATTTCCCCGAACTCACCGACTGCCAGCGGCAGCGGTTTGCGGCGCTGTACGACCTTTACGCCGACTGGAACGCGAAGATCAACGTCGTCTCGCGCAAGGATTTCGACCAGCTGTACCTGCGTCACGTGCTCCACTCGCTGGCTATTGCCAAGGTCTGCGCGTTCGACGCCGGGGCGCGCATTCTCGACGTCGGCTGCGGCGGCGGCTTTCCGTCGGTTCCGCTGGCGATCCTCTTCCCCGAAGCGCGTTTCACGGCCGTCGATTCCATCCGCAAGAAGATCGCCGTCGTCGAAGGCGTGACCGCGGGACTGGGTCTGCGGAATCTGGAACCCCGCTGCGCGCGTGCCGAAACGCTTCCGGAACGCTACGATTACGTCGTTTCGCGCGCCGTGACGGCCATGTCCGAATTCGTGAACTGGGTCTGGAACCGCCTCGAACGCGGACAGCGCGGCACCCTGCCCAACGGCATTCTCTACCTCAAGGGGGGCGATCTGGCCGAAGAGCTGGCGCTGACCGGCAAACGGTGGGATGTCTACGACATTGCGCGCTTCTTCGAAGAGGAGTTCTTCGAGACCAAGAAAGTGGTCTACACGCCCAAGAAATAACGATTGCGGCAATTTGCGGACGCCGCTATTCCTGCGGCTCCTCCGGATAGGTTATCCCCGCGAAAAATTTCTCAAGCGAGATATTGTAAAATTTGCAGAATTTGGCGATAGACTCCAAAGAGGGGAATCTTACTTTGTTTTCATAGCCGGAAATACCCAAACCCGTATTGTGCAGAACATACTCTTTCGTATGATTGTGCTGTTCCCGGATTTCCGTTAATCGTCGGGCAATCAAATCTACCAATATGGGGTTTGTGGGCTGCATTCGACTTTAAAATTTAACAAAAGAATATGCCGCCCAAAATTTTTAGCAATATCATATGATGTTGTTTGGTTTTTTTACTTATATTTGTTGCGTGAAACAATAAAAACTAATTACAGAAATTATGCTAACTTTGCCGTACTATTACGGTAAAGTGACATAATACAGAGGTTAAGACGAACCTTTACGCATACTGGTAAACTTGCAAACTGCTATATTCCAAATGGATATGGCAGGTTTATGGAGTAGTGTAAATGTTGTCTGAAACCCAATGTCATGCCTGCGGCTTCGGCCGTGGGCGGCTTGGGCGTAAGGGCAATTTTACTCCACGGCATTGCAAGGCCATCCAGTAGAAATTGTACCTGCGCCCTTGCTTTTTTTCGGCGGGGCCGGGTCGGAAGGAATATAAACTGATTTCAACCCCGGCGCAATGTCACGAGCAATCTGTTGTAAGGCGAATGTATTATCCGGCGGCCTGCGGTCGCCGGGCGTTGCCGTGCCGTTTGCCGGGGTTGATTCCATAAGGACGGGCGGCGCGGCCCTGCGATCTGGTGAGCGGCACGATGAAATCCCGCATCGCTTCGTCCTTTTTCTGTTACAGCCGGGTGCGGGCTGCCGAAATGAATTCTTCATAAATCTGTGAAAGTTGCGTCACGGAATTGTTTCGGTCCTGCATCCGGCTTTTTATTCGGCAAAGAGGGCGGTTATTCGGAATATTGACTATCTTTGTGCCATGATTAAGACCCTCCATAAATCGGATTCGGTGTTGTAAACGATTCGTACCCGCCGTACGGATCGTCCTTTCGTTCGCTCCCGGACTCTCTCCGGGGGTAATTTTCATGTAATTGGTTCAGTTTTTTTAATCCGCGTACGACGATAAAGGCATTGCCATGCCTTTGCGTGTACGCCGCAATACTTCAAGACAATGAGTAACGAAAATAACGCCATTCACGGATTCGACGTCAATCTGATCTGCGATTTTTTCCTGAATACCGAACGGCAGGGGCCGGGAAGTCCCGAAGTGACCCTCAAGGCGCTGAGTTTCATCGACAACCTGACCGACGAATCCCTGATCGCCGACCTCGGCTGCGGGACGGGCGGTCAGACGATGACGCTGGCCCGGCATGCGCCGGGACGTATTACGGGTCTCGACTTCTTTCCGGGATTCATCGACCGTTTCAACGCCGACGCCCGGAGACTACACCTCGCCGACCGGGTGAAGGGCGTCGTCGGTTCGATGGACGCCCTGCCTTTCCGCGCCGGGGAGCTGGACCTGATCTGGTCCGAGGGGGCGATTTACAACATCGGCTTCGAGCGGGGCCTGAACGAGTGGCGCCAATACCTGAAGCCGGGCGGCTATCTCGCGGTCTCCGAAAGCGTGTGGTTTACCGACGAACGTCCGACGGAAATCCATGATTTCTGGGTTGACGCCTATCCTGAGATAGATACGATTCCCAACAAGGTGGCCCAGATCCATCGGGCGGGGTATCTTCCGGTCGCGGCCTTCGTCCTGCCCGAAACCTGCTGGACGGAACACTATTTCGCTCCGCTGGCCAAGGCGCGGGAGCTGTTCGCGGCGAAATATCCGGGTGACAGCACCGCCGAAGGGCTGATGGCGTTCCAGCGTTATGAGGAAGAGCTGTACCGCAAGTACAGTGAGTTCTACGGGTACGTCTTTTTCATTGCGAGAAAGCCGGATCCGCGCCGGACGTCGAATTCCGGTGCGATGCCGAATCCCGGTGCGACGCCGAGTTCCGGTCCGACGCCGAGTTCCGGCCTGACGCCGGGCGACGGGACGCGGAGCCGCGCTGCGGACCGCTGATCGCCGGCGCATCAAGCCCCTGTCCAATGCGTTCGCCCCTGCCGCAAAGCTGCGGCAGGGGCGATTTTTGTTTTTCGGAAGTTGCGGGACGGCCCGCGTTTTCGGCGTCCCGGTCCGGCGGCGGTTACCTGCGCTTCGAGCCGTCGATGATCTTCTGGACGCTCTCCATGAACTCCTTCGGAGCCGATGCGCCCTGTATGCGTCCCAGCAGCTCGCCCTGCGTGTCGAAGATCAGATAGAGCGGAATGGCTCCGCTGCCGTAACGCCTCATCAACTCCTTGCCCGTGGGTTTGTCGGTGTCGTATTTGGCCGCGACGAAACGCTGCTGCATGAAGTCGCCGACGTCCTTGCGCGAGAAGACTTCGCGTTCCATCATCCGGCAGGGCGGGCACCACGAGGCGTAGAGGTCGATGAAGACCAGCTTGCCGCTCTTGATCGCCATTTCGCGCACGGCGTCCGTCGATTTGGTTTCGAATTTTACCTGTCCCTGCGCCGCACCCGCTCCGAGCGCCAGCAACAGGACGAAGATCAGTTTTTTCATGGCATCTTGTTTTACGGCTAACGTGCAAGAACCGTGCTCTATTGCCCGTCCTCCGCCGCCGCGGTGCTCAGCAGTCCGCAGGCGGCCTGAATGTCCTCGCCCCTCGAAGCGCGGATCGTGGTCTGTATTCCCTTCGCCGTCAGCGTGTCGCGGAAGCGGATCATCGCCTCGTCGTCGGGCGAGAAGTAGGGCGATCCGGGGATTTTGTGGAACCGGATCAGGTTTATGCGGCACTTGATGCCGTCCAGCAGGCGGCACAGCTCGCGGATATGCCGCGGCGAGTCGTTCAGGCCGCTCATTACGATATATTCGAACGACACGCGCCGCTGGTGGGTGAAGTCGTACCGGCGCAGGATGGCCGCGACTTCGGCGATCGGCCATGCCCGTTCGACCGGCATGATCGCGGCCCGCTCCTCGTGAAACGGGTTGTGCAGACTTACGGCCAGATGCACTTTCGTCGCGTCGAGAAACCGCTGCAGTTCGGGCGCTACGCCCGCCGTGGAGAGGGTGATGCGCGTCGGCGACCAGCCGAAGCCCCACTCCGAAGTCATGATTTCGAGCGCCCGCAGTACGTTTTCCGTGTTGTCGAGCGGCTCGCCCATGCCCATGAAGACCACGTTCGTCAGACTGTCGCGTTCGGGCAGCGAGACGATCTGGTTGAGGATTTCGGCCGTCGTCAGCGAGTGTTGCAGCCCCTGCCGTCCCGTCGCGCAGAATTTGCATCCCATGCGGCATCCGGCCTGCGACGAGACGCACAACGTGGCCCGCTCGCCGTCGGGAATGTAGGCCGATTCGATCCATGCGCCCTGCTGCGTGCGGTAGAGGTACTTTTTCGTTCCGTCGGCCGATTCGGTGATCCGCGCGGGCGGGGTGAATGCGGGGCGGAAGCGTTCGGCCAGCTTCGCGCGGTGCGCCGCGGCGATGTCGCTCATCCGCATCGGGTCCTCGACGTGTTTCGTATAGAGCCAGCGGGCCAGCTGTTTCGCGGCGAAGCGCGGCATTCCCAACTCGGCGCACACGGCGGCGAGCTGCTCCGGGGTCTTCCCGTATAACGTTTCCGAAAGGGCCATTTTTTCGTCTTCTGCGAGCTGTTTTCCGGCACAAAAGTAGGCAAAAAATAAAGATTTTTGTGCGGGATGGCGCATTTTTGAATTTTTATCCATATATTTGTGGTGCATAGCATGCCTGTGCGTGATTTTTGACTTTGCCGAACAATTAAAATTCAAATAAATGGAAATTAAGAAATCACCCAAAGCAGACCTTCAGAATAAGCGGGGTCTTTTGCTTGAAATCGGCCTTGTAGTGGCTCTCGCGCTGGTTATCGCCGCTTTTGCCTACACGCCGAAGGAACACCGTATCGAGAAAGTCGACCTGAACTACGGTCCGGTCGAAGAGGAGATTACCGAGATTACCCGTCAGGACCAGAAGCCGCCCGAACCTCCCAAGAAGGTCGAGGTGAAGGTGATCGCCGACCTGCTGCAGGTGGTGACCAACGACACGAAGATCACGACCGAAGTGGACTTCGCCGAGTTCGACGAGAATACCGAGGTGATTCAGCAGGTGGAGGTTGTCGAGGAGACTATCGAGGACGACCAGCCGTTCCTGATCGCCGAGACCATGCCCTCGTTTCAGGGCGGCGACCTCAATACCTTCCGCAACTGGGTTCAGCAGAACGTCAAGTTCCCGCAGATCGCCCTTGAGAACGGTATTCAGGGCCGCGTGGTGCTTTCGTTCGTGATCGAGAAGGACGGTCGTCTGACCAATATTCAGGTGCTCCAGACCCCCGACCGTTCGCTTTCGGAAGAGGCGATCCGCGTGCTGAACAAGTCGCCGAAGTGGAGTCCCGGAAAACAGCGTAATCAGGTTGTACGTGTGAAGTATACCCTGCCCGTTGATTTCCGCGTGCAGAACTAACCGGATGAAAGGGCTTCGGCGTGACCGGAGTGCTCCGTGACAATAAATAGGGTATCCTGCTTCCGGCGGATACCCTTATTTGTAGCATAGTGTTTGCTCCCCTCCGGGGTGTGCGGCGCCGGATTCCGAAGCGCGCGCATGTGTAACGTAAAATTTGAAAAACGAATTGGAAGAAAATAAGAACAAGACTCCGAATGCCGGGACGGCTTCCGACGGCCGGGAACGTGCCGTACTGGTCGCCGTCGTGCGTGACGATCAGGACCCCCGTCAGGCTGCCGAATTCCTCGACGAACTGGAGTTTCTGGCCGAGACGGCCGATATCGAGAGCGTCAAGCGCTTCACGCAGCGGCTTCCGCAGCCTTCGTCCCGTATTTACGTCGGTCCCGGCAAACTGGAGGAGATCGCCGGCTACTGCAAGGAGCAGGAGATCGACGTGGTGATTTTCGACGACGAACTGTCGCCGTCGCAGACGCGCAATATCGAAAAGGCGATGCCGTGCCGCATCCTCGACCGTACGCGCCTGATTCTCGATATTTTCATGTCGCGGGCGCAGACCGCCTATGCCAAGACGCAGGTGCAGCTGGCCAATTACGAGTACATGCTGCCCCGGCTTTCGGGTATGTGGACCCACCTCGAACGGCAGCGGGGCGGCACGGGAACCCGCGGCGGCGCGGGCGAACGCGAAATCGAGACCGACCGCCGTATCATCCGCAACCGGATCGCCAAACTCAAGGAGGACCTGCGGAAAATCGACCGTCAGATGGCGGTCCAGCGCTCCAACCGCGGTTCGATGGTCCGCGTGGCGCTGGTGGGCTATACCAACGTCGGCAAATCGACGCTGATGAACCTGATTTCGAAAAGCGAGGTTTTTGCCGAGAACAAACTCTTCGCCACGCTCGACACCACGGTCCGCAAGGTGGTCTTCGACAACCTGCCGTTCCTGCTTTCGGATACGGTCGGTTTCATCCGCAAACTGCCGACCGAGCTGATCGAGTCGTTCAAATCGACGCTCGACGAGGTGCGCGAAGCCGATCTGCTGGTGCATGTGGTCGATATTTCACATCCGCAGTTCGAAGAGCAGATCGACGTGGTGAAGCAGACGCTTCAGGACATCGGCGCCGGCGACAAGCCCGTCTATCTGGTCTTCAACAAGGTCGATGCCTACACTTATGTCAAGAAAGACGAGGACGACCTCACGCCCGCCACGCGTGAGAATCTTTCGCTCGACGACCTGAAGAAGAGCTGGATCGCGCGTGCCAATACGCCCTGCATCTTCCTTTCGGCCCGGATGAAGACCAATATCGAGAAGTTCCGCACGGATCTCTACGGCATGGTGCGCGAGATCCATGCCGGACGCTACCCGTTCAACAATTTCCTCTATTGACCACCAAACCTCATACCCATATGACCTTGCATACTCTGAACAGTCAGAACACCGTTCTCAACAAATTCATCGCGCAGATCCGCGACAAGTCGATCCAGACCGACTCGATGCGTTTCCGCCGCAATCTGGAGCGTATCGGCGAAATCACGGCGTACGAGATTTCGAAAGAGTTGTCCTATACGCCCCGCGTGGTCGAGACTCCGCTGGGCGAAGCGACCGTCGAGACGATCGACGACCGGATCGTCGTGGCGACGATTCTGCGGGCCGGTCTTCCCTACCATCAGGGTTTTCTGAATTACTTCGACGATGCAGAGAACGCGTTTGTTTCGGCCTACCGTAAAAGTACGAAAGACGGTAAGTTCACCGTTAAGGTGGAGTATATCTCGTGCGGCGACCTCGAAGACAAGGTCCTGCTGCTGGTCGATCCGATGCTGGCGACCGGCTCCTCGCTCGTGCTGGCCTACAATGCGTTGTGCGAAAAGGGCGGCACGCCCAAATATACGCATGTCGCGGCCGTCATCGCCAGCGAGCAGGGCATCGACTACGTGAGTAAGAACATGCCGCGTCAGGCCACGACGATCTGGGCCGCGGCCGTCGATGAGGAGCTGACTTCGCGTTCGTACATCGTTCCGGGTATCGGAGACGCCGGCGATCTGGCCTACGGCGAGAAGATTTAGGGAGTGCCCGGCATGCGGTTTACCGGGCCGGGCGTTTTTTGAGGGTGATTCGCGGCCGGAACGCTCCTTCCGATGAGCGGTTCCCGGTCTGGACGATTCCGGCGGATGGGTTCCCTTTCCGGCAGGACGGTTTTCCGGACCGGATTTTTCGGGCGGATGACTTTCCGCAGGACGATTTCCCGGATCGAACGGTTCCGGACCGGATTTCACGGCGGCGGAATCTCCTTAGGAAGGGGGATTGCGGTTGCAGTATGCGCCGCGACGTCCTGCCCGGCTGCGGAGCGGTATCGCTCCCGGCGTATATGTGCATTATTTTGCTCGTATGGTAAAGAAGAAACTGGCTTTTGTTTTCGGGGTGTTCTGCGCGACCGTTCTGCTGATGGCGGTGCAGAAACCCGTTTTTCTGGCCTACTATGCCGCGGATGCGGCGCAGGCTTCCGCGGGGGAGTGGCTCGGCGTGGTGTGGCACGGCCTGACGCTCGACAGCACCGTCGCGGGATATGTTACCGCCCTGCCGCTGCTGCTGACGCTCGCGTCGCTCTGGGTGCGGCTTCCCGAACGGATATGGCGGCGCGTGCTGAACGTTTACTTCGTGCTGATCGCTGTCCTGACGGCCGCGATCTTCGCCGTGGACGTCGAACTGTACCGGCATTGGGGATTCCGGCTCGATTCGACGGTCCTGATCTACCTTGCCGATCCGAAGGAGGCCATGGCGAGCGTCGATTTCTGGCTCGGCGTGCGGCAGACGCTTCTGGCCGCCGCCTATGTCGCGCTGATGATCTGGACCTACCGCCGCGTGGTGGGGCTTTTCGATGGCGAACCCCTGCGCCGGCGCGCCGCATTGCCGTGGACCTTCGGCCTGCTGCTGCTTGCGGGCTGCGATTTTCTGGCGATCCGCGGCGGTACGGGGGCATCGGTCGCCAATGTCTCGAAAGTCTATTTCAGCTCGAACATGTTTCTGAACCATGCGGCGACGAATCCCGTTTTTTCGTTTCTGACGACGCTCGGCGACCATACCGACTATGCTTCGGAATACCCCTTCTTCGACGAAGGGACGCGCGCGGCGAAATTCGACGCCCTGCGCGGCAACGGCCCTGCGTCCGGACCTTCGGAACGCGTGCTTACGAAGATCCGTCCCAATGTCGTGGTGGTTATTCTGGAGAGTTTCGCCCGCACGGTCATGGATGCCGACGTCGACGGCCGGCCCGTCATGCCCAATATGCGGCGGTTGCGGGACGAAGGCGTCTGGTTCGAGAACTTTTTCGCCAATTCGTTCCGCACCGACCGCGGCGAAGTGGCGGTGCTGAGCGGATTTCCGGCCCAGACGCGCATGTCGATCATGAAGCTTCCGGCCAAGAGCCGCAGCCTGCCGTCGCTGGCCCGGTCGCTGGCCCGCGAGGGCTACGCCACGAGTTTCGTCTACGGCGGCGATCTCAATTTCACCAATCAGGCCTCCTACATGTATGCCACGGGCTGGCAGCAGCTCGTCTGGCAGAGGGACCTTCGGTTCGATACGCCGCCCTCCGACTGGGGGTATGACGATGCGGTGATGTGCGACTGGTTCGCCGACCGCGTGATCGCGCAGAGCGGGACGGGAGAGCCGTTTCTGGCGGGACTGCTGACCCTGAGCAGCCACCGGCCGTTCGACGTGCCGTTCAGCAGGTTCGACGACAGGGAGCTGAACGCCTTCGCTTTCGCCGACGACTGCGTCGGCCGCATGATCGACAAACTCAGGGCTTCGCCCGCATGGGACGACCTGCTCGTCGTGCTGGTCGCCGACCACGGCTACCCGTGGCCGCGCAGTCTGTCCTACAACGAGCCGCTGCGCCACCGCATCCCGATGATCTGGACGGGCGGCGCCGTCGCCGGGCCGCGCGTGGTCGAGGAGTACGCTTCGCAGATCGACATCTGCGCCACGATCCTCGGTCAGTTGGAGGTCGCGCACGACGATTTCGACTACAGCAAGGATATTTTCGCCCCGACCCCCCCCCGCAAGTTCGCGTACTACACCTTCAACGACGGCTTCGGCGTGGTCGATGCTTCGGGCGAAGCCGTCTGGGACGCCACGAGCGGAAAAGCGGTTTCAGAGACATCTCCCGCCCTGATGGACGTGGGACGTACGATGCTGCAAACCACCTATACCGACATCGGAAACCGCTGACAGCCGGTAAAATACCTGAAATTAGGTATTGCGGGACCTGATATGAATCGCTAATTTTGCAGATATTGAGAATCTTATGTATAGAATTGGACGATACGATGCCGACGACCGCATGTGCGATCTGGTCTGCGACCGCTACCCCGTACTGCTTGTCATGAGCCGTTTCGGCATCGCGCTGGGCTTCGGCGACAAGACGATCGGCGAAGTCTGCCGCGACAGCGGGGTCGATACCGGGACGTTCCTGACCGTGGTCAATACGCATATCGACGGAGAAGCTCCCGATCCCGGCGCTGTTTCGGTCGGAGCGCTGGTGGGCTATCTGCGCAATTCCCACGACTATTTCCTCGATTTCCGGCTGCCGGGCATTCGCCGCAAGCTGATCGAGGCCATCGACTGCAGCCGCAACGACGTGGCCTTCGCCATCCTGCGCTTCTTCGACGAGTATGTCGCCGAGGTGCACAAGCATATGGATTACGAGGAGCGCAAGGTTTTCCCCTATGTCGAAGCCCTGCTTGCCGGAGTGCGTCCCGAAGGGTATTCGATCGACGTTTTCCGCCGTCATCACGATCAGGTCGAGGCCAAGCTCGCCGAACTGAAGCGCATCATCATCCGTTATTATCCTTCGGGAAGCACCAACGAGCTGAACGGCGTGCTTTTTGACATCTTCACCTGCGAGCGCGATCTGGCTTCGCACAACGACATCGAAGACCGTCTGTTCATTCCGGCCATCAAACGGCTGGAGGAGGCCGGGGAGACTCCGGACGACGTCCGGTCCGGGGAGGGGGCGCGGAAACGGTCGTCCGGTGCGAAAGGAGGCGTCCGATGAAGGCGCTGAAACTCGCCGTCGCCGAATCTTCGGCTATACTGCGTTGCGGCATTATCGCCCTGCTGCACCGGATGCCTGCGGCGAACGTCGATATTCTCGAAATCGGGGATATCTCGCAGCTTGCCGCGCAGCTTTCGCGCCACCGGCCCGACGTGCTGATCGTCAATCCCGCATCGCTGGGACTCTGTACGCCGCCGCAGCTGCGGGCGCAGACCGGATGCGAGGGGATGCGGTGCGTCGCCCTGCAGCTGGCGATGACCGACGCCGCGACGCTCGGCGCCTACGACGAGGTCCTTTCGATCTACGATTCGGAGGACTGCGTGCGCCGCAAAATCGTACAGCCGGCCGATGAGTCGCCCCGCGAGGAGCGTCAGGAGCCGCTGAGCGTCCGCGAGCGCGAAATCGTCGTCTGCATCGTCAAGGGCATGAGCAATAAGCAGATCGCCGATACGCTCTGCATTTCGACCCATACGGTCATCACGCACCGCCGCAATATCGTGGCCAAACTGCAGATCCACTCCCCGGCGGGCCTGACGATCTACGCCATTGTCAACAAACTGGTCGATCTCTCGGAAATCCGGGATACGATCACCGAAATATAAACGATCATGGGACACGACCACCATCACGACCATACGGTCTCGTCGCTCAACAAGGCTTTTATCCTCGGCATCACGCTCAACGTGGCGTTCGTCGTCGTCGAATTCGCCGTCGGACTCTATTACGGGTCGATGGGACTGCTGTCCGACGCCGGGCACAACCTTTCGGATGTGGCGAGCCTGCTGCTGGCGATGCTCGCTTTCCGTCTCGCGCAGGCGCATGCCACGCCGCGCTATACCTATGGCTACAAGAAGAGTACGGTGCTTATCTCGCTGCTCAATTCGGTGATCCTGCTGATCGCCGTGGGAGTGATCGTCGCCGAAAGTATCGGCCGGATGATGCACCCGGCGCCCATCGAGGGCGGCGCGATCGCATGGACGGCGGGCGTCGGCGTGGCGATAAACGGATTCACGGCGTGGCTCTTCATGAAGGACAGGGACAAAGACCTGAACGTCAAGGGTGCGTATCTTCATATGGCCGCCGATGCGCTGGTGTCGGTCGGAGTGCTGGTGTCGGGACTCGTGATCTCGTGGACGGGCTGGACGATCGTGGACCCGATTGTGGGGCTGGTCGTTGCCGCGGTGATCGTGGCTTCGGTCTGGTCGCTTACGCGCGCCAGCCTGCGGCTTTCGCTCGACGGCGTGCCCGACGGAATCCGGGTGGACGAACTCGAACGGATGATGACCGCCGTGCCGGGCGTCGAAGCCGTGCATCATATCCATGTCTGGGCCATCAGCACGACCGAAAACGCCCTTACGGCGCATGTCGTGCTCACGGACCTGTCCCGGCTGGAAGCGGTGAAACGGGAGCTTAAAACCCGGCTCGACGGGGCCGGCGTGCACCATGCGACGCTCGAATTCGAATCGGTCGCCGAGAACTGCTGCGATTTCGACGATTAGCTTTGCGGCCGGAGACAATTCTGCTGACCGAACCGTAAAAAATCCGGCCCGAAAAGGGTCGGATTTTTCATGTGGGCTTCGACGTGCCGGAACGTCATCCGCCGAAAGGTTATGCTTCAGGGTGCAGGCCCATTTCAGGGTGCCGGCCCATTTCAGAGTGACGGTCCGCTTCAGGTTGCCGGATCATTTTGGGCGCCGGACCATTTCAGGGCACCGGATCGTATCCGCTGCCGCCCCACGGGTGACAGCGCGACAGCCGTCGCAGGGTGAGCCACGAGCCTTTCAGCGGACCGTGTTTGCGCAGGGCTTCCAGCGCGTACTGCGAGCAGGTCGGCGTAAACCGGCACGACGGGGGCGTGAAAGGCGAGATGCAGAGCTGGTAGAACTTCACCAATGCGATCAGCGGCAGGGCGCAGATACGCTTAAAGATGCTCCGCGACCGTTTCCAGAATCCGCCGGACTGCATTTGAGATCGTTTTATAGGACAGCTCCTCCTTCGAAGAGTAGATCAGCGCCAGATCGAGATTGACCGGCCGGCCGTTGTGCAGCAGCAGCTTTTGCAGCCGGTAGGCCTCCTTGGTGCGGCGGCGCAGCAGGTTGCGTTTATTGGCCCTTTTATGGAACTTCTTGGGTACGGAGAACAGCACCTCGGCCGAAGGTATTTCGTCGGCTTCGGCGAACCATACGTACCGGAACGGGAAGATAAAACCGCTCTCGCCGCTCTCGAACATCCGACGTACGGCGCCGAGCGAGCGGAGCCGTTCCGTACGGGGGAGCGAGCAGTCGGGCATAAGCGTATTATTTGCGGGGTTCGGCAGGACGGCGTGCGCGGCTCTTCTTGGCCAGCTTGTGCTGTTGGCTGCGGATGAACTCCTCTTTCTGCGTGTCGGTAATCAGCTCGACGGGGGCTATCTCCTCGCCTTTCTGCACCTTGTTCAGGTAGATGTCGATCGCCTTGACCATCGACGGGGCTTCGGGCGTGGGGGCGTTGGCCAGTACGGTGATTCCGGCGTCGAGTGCGGCGCGCAGCGTGCCTTCGCCGAAGACAGCCACGGCGGGCAGGTTCTCCGTGCCGAATTTCCCGACCAGCGTCTTGACGTCCGACGGGGAGTAGAGCGCCAGCAGGCCGTAATCGGTCAGCGCGATGTCGTCCATGTCCGCAGCGACCGTACGGGCCAGAATAGCCGGATCGAACGACATTTTGAGCTTGGCGAGCGTTTCGGGAAGCTCAGGTTTGTGAGGTTCGCTCAGCGCCAGCAGGAACTTCTCGTCCTTGTGCTTGATGATCAGCTCGATAAACGAGGTGAACGAGCCGTCGGCAAACGAAATCTTGCGTTTGCGGTAGACGATGTATTTTTGCAGATAGAGCGCGACGGCTTCCGTCTGGCAAATGTATTTCATGGTTTCGGGCACCGTGATGCGGGCCTCTTCGCAGATGTGGAAGAAACTGTCTACCGTCGTGCGCGAAGTGAAAATTACGGCCGTGTGCGTCAGTATTTCGACCCGTTGTGCGCGGAACTCTTTCAGCGAAACGCCTACTACGCGGATAAACGGTTTATAGGCGATCTCTACTTTGTATTTCTCGGATAATTCGTAGAACGGGGACTTCTCGATAATTGCAGGCCTCGGCTGCGAAACCAATACTTTTTTTACTTTCAATTCTAACCTAATTTATGTTGTTCTTCAATCACTGAATCATCTTGCCGCAAGCAGCCCTATGAGGCTGATTGGGAATATCTCCACGGTGCAAAGGTACAAAATCCAATGCAAAATCGAAATTTTTTTGGAAAGAAACAGATTCAGTGTCTCTCTGAGATATAAGAAGACCGTTGCGAGCAACTCGATGACAATGATGCAGAACCACACGTCGCCCGTGCCCCTTGGGCACAATGCGAAGAGCAGCAGGGCGGGAACCGTGACGATGACGCCCAGCGTGAAATAGGTGCGTTTGAGCAGCATCAGCTGTGAGACGAAGGGCTGCGAGAGCGTTACGGCTCCGGCCAGCCGGACGACTCCCCGCTGGAAAATCCCCACGCACAGACAGGCGAACGTCGCCAGCAGGCTGAGGGCCAGCACGGCGCCCTGCGGGAGCGTTTCGATCAGGCTGTCCGGAATCAGCGAATCGCCGTACTTGACAGTCATGACGCCCACGAAGAGGATGCCGATGGCGGTCGCGACGTTCAGGAAGTGCGAAAAACCGCTGCCGCCCGGATCCTCCATAAGGCGTTTGCCCGTAGCGGTGTCGTGCGATACGCGCGTCAGCAGCAGCCGTATGTCGCCCAGATTGCGGTAGAGCAGGATGGCGTAGGTCGCTGCGAGCAGCAGGACGAAGCCCTGAAAGACGGGGTTTTCGGTGAGGGACGGAGCCGGAGCCGCCGGCAGGATACGGGCCGGAACGAGGGTCGATGCCGGACCGAAGACCTTATCTGCCGGCGCGTCGCGCCAAAGCGTGTCGGCCGCGCCCCGCAGCGGGCCTTCCAGCGAAAAGAACGGCAGCGAGTCCGCTGCCTGCGGCCCGGAATGCAGCGTATCCGCCGCCAGCGGGTCTGCGCCTTGCGCCGGGGCGGGGGCGGCCGGCAGTGCGGTTCGGGGTGTGATGTTCCGGGCTGAATCGCCCGTGCCGGACAGGCCGTGCGTCGTCTCTTGGGCCGTATCGGGGGTGTTCGCCGCGGTTTCTGCGGACGGATAGGCCGCAGAACGGTCCGTGCCGCGGCCTTGTGCCGATGCCGAAGTGTCGGCCGGAGCCTGCTGCGCAGCGGGAGCGGCGGCTTCGCGTACGGACGCGGGGCCGGGTTCCTGCATGGCGGGGAGCGGGACCGGCGCGGTATGTGTCAGCGGAGCGGTCATCCTTCGAAGATGCGTTTGAGCGTGATGCGGATCGTGGTGCCTTTGCCGATTTCCGATTCGATGACGGCGATTTTACCCTGATGGTAGTCCTCGACGATGCGGCGCGAGAGCGAGAGTCCCAGACCCCAGCCGCGGGTCTTGGTGGTGAATCCCGGTTCGAAGATGCGTTTCCAGTTGCCCTTGGGAATGCCTTTGCCCGTGTCTTTGACGTCGATCATCACGTTTTTGTCGTCCGACGAGATATGCACGTCGATCGAGCCGTGGCCCTGCAGGGCGTCGAGTGAGTTTTTCATCAGGTTTTCGACGACCCATTCGAACAGTGCGGCGTTGATGTTGGCCTGCACCGGAGCAATGGCCAGTCCGTTGTAGTCGAGCGTCACGTTGCGCGGGATGCGCTTGCGGAAATACATGACCGATTCGCCCACGATTTCGTTGATATTGGCCGGCGTGAGGGGCGTCTCGGAGCCGATTTTCGAGAACCGGTCCACGATCTTCATCAGGTGCGTGAGGTCCTTGTTCATCTCCTCGACGGCTCCCTGATCCACGTCCTGCGAACGCAGGTATTCGATCCAGCCCAGAAGCGACGAGGTCGGCGTGCCCAGCTGGTGGGCTGTCTCTTTGGCCAGCCCGATCCATACGCGGTTCTGCTCGTCGTGTTTCGACGAGCGGAAAGCGATGAATCCCAGCATGATGAAGGCCGTGATGACCAGAATCTGCACGTACGGGAAATAGTAGAGCGATTTGAGCAGCGCCGAGCGGCCGTAAAAGATGATGTGGTAATGGTCGTTCGACCACCAGAACCGCACCGTGCGCGGCGGGTTTTCCTCCGTCAGTTTGTCGATCATCCTGCGCAGACGGTCGGGGTGGTCGATGATCTTGTCCGGAATCAGGTGCGACCGGAAAACTTCGAGGTTCTCGTTGGTGATGATGAACGGGATGTTGTTGCCGTTGGAGACGATGTCCTGAATGAGCGGGTCCTCCATCGAGCCGCCCATCACGTCGCGGTTGACCCGCTCCATGGCGTGCGCCCACAACGCCACGTCGTGCTGCTCCTTCTCCTTGAGCCGCTTGGCCATGTTGTTGGTGTAGAGCAGCGAGACCATGCCGAGGGCTACGCCCACGATGATGACCACCACGCGGTTGCGGAACGAGAATATGTCGCGGCGGATCTTCATGGCTGCAGGTTATTTGCGCGTCGTATCCTGCTCGGTGACGATGCGGGTGTATTCCGCGCCGTCGCCGAGTATCTCCGTGGCGCGCAGTACCTCCGGATCGTCCTTGAGCGAGTGTTCGATGACTCCTTCGGAGTACCCGTGGCGCATGACGATGTCGTTGTTGATCGTCTCGACGATCTCCTTGCGGTAGGTCTCCAGATTGGTCTGCGTATCGTCCTTCAGCTCGGCCTCGACACGGTCGAACTTCTCCTTGAGGTCTGCGAACCGGTCCTCCTCGGCGGCCTTTTTCAGCGCTTTGAGGGCGCGGCGGGTGTCCGATTCGTAGGGCACCTTCTTGTCCTTCATGAATTCGGCGAATTCGGCGTAATCCCGGTCCGTGATCGAGAAGTTGCGGATGTCGATCCGCTGATCCGGATGACGCCGCATGTAGTCGTCGCCGAAGTCCTCGATGAATCCCAGTGCATAGAGCGTCATCGCGAAGCGGCTGATGTATTCGGGTTCGGTGCGGATGTCGGGCGTGATGCCGCCGCCGTCGTAGACCTTGCGCCCGGCGCGGGTCCGGTACTCGGTGATGAGCGAGTCGGGTATGGCCTTTACCGAACCCTCCTGCGAGTGGGAGTAGTCGATGGCCTGAATGCAGCGGCCCGAAGGGATGTAGTATTTGGCCGTGGTGAGCTTCAGCATGGCGTTGTAGCCCAGCGGCCGCGGCGATTGCACGAGTCCCTTGCCGTAGCTGCGCTGGCCGATGACCACCGCGCGGTCGAGGTCCTGCAAGGCGCCGGTCACGATCTCCGACGCCGATGCCGAATTGCCGTTGATGAGCACCGCCAGCGGCAGGTCGGGGAGGATCGGCTCCGACGAGGTGCGGTAAACCTGCCGCGAATCTTCCGTGCGGCCTTTGGTGCTTACCACTTCGGTGCCTTTGGGAACGAACATGCCCAGAATCTTGATCGCCTCCTGCATGATGCCGCCTCCGTTGCTGCGGTAATCGAGGATCAGACCCTTCAGTTCTCCCTCGGTGCGCAGCTTTTCGACGGCTGCGCGCATGTCTTCGTAACACCCTTCGGTGAAGTCGCTGTGACGGATGTAACCGATGCCGTCGGCCACCCAGCCGGTGTAAGGCACGCCCGGAATGGAGATGCGCTCGCGCTGCAGGGTGACGGTCTCGGTGCTGCCGTCGAGGTGCTCGACGGTCACCTTGACCTTGCTGCCCGGCTCTCCCTTGAGCCGGGTGCTGACCTGCTCGGTCGTAAAGCCCTTGGCATCCTTGCCGTCGATGGCGAGGATCTTGTCGCCGATCTTCAGCCCGGCCCGGTCGGCGGGCGAACCCTTGTAGGGCTGGGCGATCTTCACCCAGTCGCCCTTTTGGCGGATGAGCGATCCCACGCCGCCGTATTTGCCCGTGGTGAGCAGCTCGAAGTCGGACATCTGCTCCTCAGGGATGAATTCGGTGTACGGATCGAGGTCGCGGACCATGCCTTCGGCGGCCCCTTCCATGAGTTTGTCGGGGTCCACCGGGTCTACATAGCTCAGCGACAGTTCGCGCATCATGTTGACCATGATCTCCATGTTGCGCCCCAGTCCGAAGTCGTTGCGGGCGGCGAAGGTCAGCAGGGCTGCCGCCGAAGCGGCAGCGGCGGCCGTGAGCAGATAACGGTATCCTTTTCTAATCATGTTTTGTCATTTGTATGTACGAATCCAGCTTGTATCCGGCTCTGGCCACGCCGCGGCGTATGCCGTCGATCAGGATCCACTGTCCGTACTGTGAAACTTTTATCTCGTCTTCTCCCAGCAGCGTCAGCTTGAGCAGCAGGCCGTCGGCGCGGAACGTCATTACGCCGTCCTCGTCGGTGCGAAGCGAAAAGCCTGCCGATTTGAAGGCGTTTACGATCTGTTCGCGGTTTTCCCCGACGTCGCCCTCGACCTTGCGCTGTACGAAGCCGAATTTGGGGTAGAAGGCTGCGAGCAGGACGATCACCGCGGGCAGCATCATGCCGCGCGTGGTATGGAACATCACGTAGAAGGTCTCTTCGAGCGTCAGCGTCGCGAAGCCCGACAGCCGGTTCAGCGCCATGATCGCTGCACATAGAACGCACAAGGCGACGAAATATTTTAACGAGCGGATGAAGTATTTCATAACAGCAGTTTTTGTTGGATTCGTATCGTTGCAATGCCTTTGGTCGGTCGCCGCCGCCGTTGGCGCCGTTTGTAATTTCGCCCTTCCCCTCTTTGGGGAGGGCCTTGCCGCAGGCGGCAGTTCCTGTCGTCTATTTCCCCTTTCCGATCTCCCCGATGCGGTCGGCGACCTCCTGCATGAGCCATTTGGGCGTGGAGGTGGCGCCGCATATGCCGACCGATTCCGCGCCTTCGAACCATGCGGGGTCGATCTCCGCGGCTTCCTCGATGTTGCAGGTCCGGGGATTGGCCGTGCGGCACACTTCGAAGAGCACCCTGCCGTTCGACGATTTGCGTCCGCAGACGAACACCACCGCGTCGAACCGCCGTGCGAACTCCTGCAGATGCTGTTCGCGGCTGGAGACCTGCCGGCAGATCGTGTCGTCGATATGCACGTCGGCGGGATTCGCCGCCCGGCGGCGCATTTCGGCCCCCAGCGCTTCGAACAGGGCGATACTCTGGGTTGTCTGCGAGAGGAAGTACACCGGTCGCGTGAAGTCGATCTGACTGAGGTCCTCCTCCCCTTCGACCACGATCGTCCGGTCGGGGACCTGCCCCGTGAGTCCGACCACTTCGGCGTGGCCCCGTTTTCCGAGAATCACGACCTGCCCTCCGGCCGGGCGCATCCGGTCGTGGGCCTTGACGACGCGGGCCTGCAGGCGGGCGACCACCGGGCAGGTGGCGTCGATCACTTCGATGCCCAGTTCCGCAGCCCGTGCATAGGTCGTCGGTGGCTCCCCGTGCGCCCTGATGAAGAGCCGGCGGCCCGTCAGGCGGGGCATGTCGGCATGGGTCACGGTGCTCAGCCCCAGCTTTTCGAGCCGCTGCACTTCGATCCGGTTGTGGACGATGTCGCCCAGCGAATAGACCGTTTCTCCCCCTGCGAGGGCCTTCTCGGCCTCCGAAATGGCCCGGACCACGCCGAAGCAGAAGCCCGATTTATCGTCGATTTCTATTCGCAAATCCTTCACTGTGCCGTTCGCCCGGCTCGTTTATTTGTTTATACGTTCCAATTCCGTCATAAACCACGCCATCTGCTGCTCGACCGTCATGCAGCTGTTGTCCAGCACGACGGCGTCGTCGGCCTGCCGCAGGGGCGATATGGCACGGCTCATGTCGGCCTTGTCGCGCTCGCGGACATTGCGCTCGATCTCCTCCAGCGACACATTGTCTCCCTTGGCGCGCAGTTCGTCGTAGCGGCGGCAGGCCCGCACCTTGGGGTCGGCCGTCATGAAAATCTTCAGTTCGGCGTCGGGGAATACCACCGTGCCGATGTCGCGGCCGTCCATCACCACGCCGCGGCGGCGTCCCATCTCCTGCTGCATGGCCACCAGCTTGCGGCGTACGGCCGGAATGGCGCTCACGCGGCTCACGCAGTTACTGACCTCGATCGTCCGGATTTTGCCCTCCGCCAGATCGCCGTTCACGTAGATGTCGCTGGCGCCGCGTTCGGGATTGAACCGGAACGTGATCGTAATCTGATCGAGCAGCCTGACGACCGCGTCTTCATCGACGATGCCCGAACGGATCGCTCCGTGTTCGAGCGCATAGAGCGTCACGGCGCGGTACATGGCGCCCGTGTCGATGAAAATGTAGCCCAGACGCCGGGCGATGGCTTTGGCGAACGTGCTTTTCCCGCACGACGAAAATCCATCGACGGCGATTATGATTTTGTGTTTAGTATCCGACATTGGGGAATATATCAAGGAATGTTGAAAGTATCGTGTAAATACCCAGTATGCCGATGATGAGACCCGCGACGTGGTTGATCGTCAGCATGTGGCGGGGGCGGAAACGGCGGCGGAAGAGGTTGATGACGAAAGCCAGCATCGTCCACCATGCCGCGGCGCCGCCGAAGAATCCCGCGATGATGAACGCCGCGCGGATGAATCCCCCCACTCCCTCGTGCGTGATGTCGCCGCCCGAAATCTTGAAGACGGCGAAGAAGGCGAGGATATAGGGGATGACCATGATGAAGTTGGCGATCGTAAGCCCGAAGATCGAGGCGAAATCCTGCCATAGCGAGGTTTTGCCCGCACGGTTGCGGCGGATCTGGGGGACGGGGTTCTGGGCGAAGATGTAGACGCCGACGATCACCACGAAGATGCCGCCGATCACACGCAGCAATGTGTTGTACTGCTCGATCTGGGTTTGGAGCATCGAATAGAAGAACAGCGCCGCCATGGCCATGAAAGTGTCGGCGCAGGCGACGCCCAAACCCGATACGATCCCCGAACGGCGGCTTTTCGACAGCGTGCGCTGGATGCAGAGCACGGCCACGGGGCCGACGGTGATCGATGCGGCGACACCCACGCAGATGCCGCGGAACATAACGTCCAGAAATTCAAATCCCATTTTCGCTTGTTGCGGAGTTTTCAGTGAGCAAAGATACTAAAAACCTCCGATATCCGCCAAAGGGAGGCAAAAAAAGGGCGCGACGGGTTGTCTGAAATGGCCGATATGTTGATAAAATATCGAAAACTTTGGCCGCATAGTTGTATATCGGTACTTGTTAGTCAGTATTTTTGCATAAACAACAATCGGGCCTATGGCAGAAATGAAACAATTCGGGATCGACCTCGAACTCGACGATACGATCGCTCAGGGCAACTATTCGAATCTGGCGATCATCTCCCACTCCACCTCGGAGTTCATCATCGACTTCGCCGCGGTGCTGCCCGGCGTGCAGAAGGCGCGCGTCAAAAGCCGCATCATCCTTACGCCTGAACATGCCAAACGGCTGTTGCGTTCGCTGCAGGAGAACATCGTCCGCTACGAGAGCAACGTGGGCAAGATCGAGATTCCGACCCCTTCGCCGGCTTCCGAGACGGGACCGAAGATGGGCGAGGCTTAAAAGATAAATGAGGGCGCTGACATGCAGCGCCCTTTGTTTTGTTCGAAGGAGTGTTTCGGTCCGGCCGGCGTGCAATCCGGTTGTCCGTGCGGTTCGGATAGCCGTTCGGTCCGGAGCGGTTCGGGACGGATGGTGGTGCGGAAGGCGCTCCGGTCCGGTAAAAACCGTCCGGGCGTTGCCGGCAAGTCGGGCTGTTTGGCGGACCGGGCTGTTTCGCGGGATTCGCGTTGCCCGGCCTTTCTCCGGACGGTTTCTGCCGGCCGTCGTTGCCGGGATTATCTGTATCCCGGCTTGCGCCGTCCGGCGCCCTCGCAGCCCGTCAGGTCGTCGCCCAGCTCCGCACGGTACCGTTCGGCGATGGCTTCCAGTTTTTCAGCGATTTCGGGGTGCTGCGACAGCACGTTGCAGCGTTCGCCCGGATCGCGCCGCATGTCGTACAGCTCCTTTTCCTCGACACGGCGTGGGATCATCTCGCCGGGCATGCCGTCATCGCCGGGCGTCCCGTAGGCGAGGTAGTCGTGCGGGAATATCAATTTATAGGTGCCGTCGGTCACGGCTTCGAGACTGTTGTCCTGATAATAGAGACAGAGCGCGTCGCGGACCGGCGCCGCGTCGGGGTCTTCGAGCAGCGGCAGCATGCTCACGCCGTCGATCTTGTGTGCGGGCAGCGGCGCTTGGGCGATCTGGACGAAGGTCGGCAGCAGGTCGATGTTCGAGGCCAGCCGTTCGCAGACCGTACCCGCGGGTATCGTCCCTTTCCAACGGGCGATAAGCGGCACGCGGAGTCCTCCGTTGAAGGTCGTGGCCTTGGCTTCGCGCAGGCCTCCGGTCGATCCGGCATGGTTGCCGTAGGCGATCCACGGACCGTTGTCCGAGGTGAAGATCACCAGCGTATTGCGCTCCAGCCCCAGCTCTTCGAGCGTCCGGAGCACCTCGCCGACGCTCCAGTCCAGCTCCATCATCACGTCGCCGTAAAGTCCCTGCTCGCTTTTGCCCTTGAATTTGTCCGAGACGGCCAGCGGCACGTGCGGCATCGAGTGGGCCAGATAGAGGAAGAAGGGGCGCTCCCTGTTCTCGCGGATGAACTTCACGCTCCGCTCGGTGTAATCCGTGGTGAGCGTGGTCTGGTCGAGGTTGTAGCCCAGTATCTCGTTGCCTTCGTAGGTCGGCAGGTCGGGGAACTTCCATTTGGGGTGGTAGGGCCACATGTCGTTCGAGTAAGGGAGTCCGTACCACTCGTCGAATCCGTGCTGCAGGGGCAGGAATTTCTCGGCGTCGCCGAGGTGCCATTTGCCGAAGATCGCCGTGGCGTAGTCGCGTTTCTTGAGCACTTCGGCGATGGTCTCCTCCTCGTCGCTGATGCCGTAGGGGCAGCCCGGATTGGGCGCATGGGCGAAGCCGATGCGGTTGGGATAGCACCCCGTGAGCAGTCCTGCGCGGGATGCGCCGCTGATGGGCTGCGCGGCGTAGAAGTTGGTGTACCGCATCCCTTCGAGGGCCAGCCGGTCGATGTTCGGGGTTTTGTAGCCCAAGGCTCCGGAGAAGGAGAAGTCTCCGTTTCCGGCGTCGTCGAGGTTGATGAGGATGAAATTGACGTGATCGGGTCGTTTCGGCTCCGTGTCGCACGAGACGATCCCTGCGGCGGCCGCGGCCGCCGGCAGAATGGGTAGGTATTTCATGTTCGGTTTTGTTTTTTAATCCTGACGGTTAGTGTTTTGCGCTTTCGGGGGCGTAATGGGTCTCCATGATCTCCCGCATGCGCGCCGACCCTTCGTCGGTGTCCTTGTATTGTCGGCGCAGTTCGAGCATCTCGCGCTTCATCGCTCCGATCACCTCCGCATAGGCCGGGTTGCCGTACTGGTTCCGGTTCTCGTGCGGATCGGTCCGGAGGTCGTAGAATTCCCACGAGGGCGTCGAGACGCAGTCGTCCGAGCCGGTCATGCCGAGCCGGTCGCCGTAGAAGAAGATCAGCTTGTAACGGTCGTTGCGGATGCCCATGTGCGCCGGACGTATTTCGTGCTGGGTCCAGTAACGGTAATACATGCTGCGGGGCCACTCCTGCGGCGTGTCGCCCGCGAGGTTGCTCCGGAAACTGCGCCCCTGCGCCTGCTGCGGCGGTTCGGCTCCGGCATAGTCGGCCAGCAGCGATGCGAAATCGACGTTGGTGACAATGTCCCCGTTGCGGGTTCCGGCCGGAATCTCCTTCGGGTAGCGGATCACGAAGGGCATGCGCAGCGGTTCCTCGTACATGATCCGCTTGTCGAAGAATCCGTGCTCTCCGAGGAAGTAACCCTGATCCGAGACGTAGATCACGACCGTATTCTCCGCCAGCCCCTCTTCGTCGAGCGTGCGGAGCAGACGACCGATGTTGTCGTCGATCGCCGCGGCGCAGCGCAGGTAGTCGCGTACGAGTTTCTGGTAGATGGCCCGGCGGTTGGCGACCGAATCGCCCTCGACGCCGCAGAAAGGCAGTTCGGGGTAGTAGGTCCACCAGTTCTCCGGATCGGTGTAGGCCTTGTTCCAGCGCCATGCCATCGTTTCGAGCGGCTGGCCCGCGAACGTGCGGCCCGACTTCGCGGGGCCGAATTCGAGCAGGTTTTCCGGTTCGGGGAACTTCACGCCGTCGTAAAGGTGCGCGAACCGCTCCGGGAAGTCGCACGGTTCGTGCGTAGCCTTGAAGTGGCAGAACATAGAAAAGGGCTTCGTCCGGTCCCGCTCTTTGATCCAGCGGATCGCCTTGTCGGTCACCAGATCGGTCGAGAATCCCTTTTCCACCGCGCCGCCTACGCCCTTGTCGTCGTCCATCCAGTTTTCGGCCGTCTTGAATACCGGGTCGCGGTAGGTGCCCTGATCGTGGAAAACGCTGTAATAGTCGAATCCCGCCGGTTCCTTTTTCAGATGCCATTTGCCGATCAGCGCCGTCCGGTAGCCGGCCTGCTGCAGCCGCTTGGCGATGTTGTCCTGTTCGGGACGCAGTGCGTCGTCGAGCGTGTAGACGCCGTTCAGGTGGCTGTACTGCCCGGTGAGGATCGCGGCCCGGCTCGGCACCGAGATCGAGTTGGTGCAGAACGCGTTGTCCAGCACGCACCCTTCGGCGGCAAGGCGGGCGATGTTGTCGTTGGCGGCGTACGGCGCCAGAATGCCGCCGTAAATGCCCCAGCTCTGCGAGGTGTGGTCGTCCGAGAGAATGAAGAGAATATTGGGATGCTCCTGCGGTGCTCGGTCCGTGCATCCTGCGGTCACGGGGAGAATTCCGACGGCGGCCGCGCATAATATGAATCCGCGTGTATCCATACTGCTAATATACGTAAATTTCGTCGATAAACAGAAACGGACGCAGATTCCGGTCGAAATAAGCTTCGGGGAGCTGTTCGGAGCGCATGACCCGCAGTTTCACGTAGCGGGCCCGGAGCGCCGGGGAGAAGTTCGCTTCGTGGCGCAAAATGCGTTTGACGGCGCCGTAAGGAATTTCCGGATAGTGCTCGCCGTATACCTCGCGGAATGTTTCGCCGTCGTCCGAAACCCATACCTTCGCTCCTGCGGCGTCCATGATGTGCGACCCGTAGTCCAGCAGGGCGTTGAACGCCACCTGCGCGATCTCCTCCTGCTGTCCGAGGTCGATCACGGCCTCCATGTCGTCGTCCTGCCAGCCCGCCCAGTTGCCGTAGGTGAAGACCCGTTTGCCCCGCAGGCCGTCGTTGAGCGCGGCGGCCGCGTATTTGGGGTGCGGAGCGGTCAGCAGCCGGATCGGCTTCATGGTCGCCTTGTTGAAGGTCACCTCTTCGCGGAAGGGTTCGCTGCGCCGTCCGTCGGGCAGGACGGCGACCGCCCGGACCTCCGCCGGCGATCCGATCCACACCGTGTCGGTGCAGAGGGGCGACTCTTCCGTCGGCTCGCTGCCGTCCAGCGTGTAGCGGATGTCCGCTCCGGGCAGCGACGAAAGGGCCATCCCCACCGCCTTGCGGGCGTAATCCGCGGTGAAGGCGCCGGTTATGTCGTAGAAATAGGGGAAGTGGCTGTAGCCGTCGCGGTCGTAGAACCCGACGAGCCGGTCGAGCCGCATCATGAAGTCCGTGAAATCCTTTTCTCCGTCCGACCACGCCCTTTCCGCAAGCGCCGCCAGCCGGGGCAGCAGCATGTGTTCCAGAATCGTATCGGTCCGCATGTAGGTCGTCCACACGTTGGCTTGCACGCCGATAATGTGACGGGCCTGCTCCGGCGTCAGCTCTTCGGGAACGGGTTCGGTGTCGTAGACCTTTTTCAGCGGAATATAACCGCCGATGGTCGGCGGTTCGGTGTCGATGTTCGCCGACTGGTAATAGTCGAAGTAAAGCGACGAGTTGGGCGACATGATGACGTCGAAACCCTCGTCGGCGGCCCGGATGCCGCCTGCCGTTCCGCGCCACGACATGACCGTAGCGTCGGGCGACATGCCGCCGTCCACGATTTCGTCCCAGCCGATCAGCCGCCGCCCGTGGCGTGCGAGGAACTCCTCGATCCGGGTGTTGAAGTAGCCCTGAAGCTTGTCTTCGGCGCTGTGGCGGGTGTCGGCTTTCAGCCCCGCCCTGCGGATCAGCGACTGGCATTCGGGACACTCCCGCCACCGCGTGCGCGGCGATTCGTCGCCCCCGATGTGGATGTACTTCGAGGGGAAGAGTCCGATCACCTCTTCGAGGACCTTTTCCACGAAATCGAAGACCGCGGGATTGCCCGCGCAGAGGATGTCGCGGCGCACGCCCGGCTGCGAGGTGATGACGTACGGGCCGCCCGTGCATCCGAGTTCGGGGTAGGAGGCGAGCGCCGCCGTCATGTGGCCCGGCATGTCGATCTCCGGAACGACCTCGATATACCGGCGTGCGGCATACTCGACGATGTCGCGGATCTGCCGTTTGGTGTAGTAGCCGCCGAAGGTGCCCGGCTCGCCCGCGAGCGTCGTGTCGCGGCGGAAAGCCCCGGTTTCCGTCAGGCGGGGATAGGCGTCGATCTCGATCCGCCACCCCTGATCGTCGGTCAGGTGCCAGTGGAAGACGTTGAGGTTGTGCAGCGCCGCCAGATCGATGATCCGCTTCACCTCTTCGACGGGATAGAACGTGCGCCCCACGTCGAGCATCACGCCCCGGTAGCCCAGATACGGTTCGTCGGCGATGCGGACCGCCGGGAAGAGTACCTTGGCTGCTTTTGCGGCGCCCATCGCCTTGCGGAGCGTCTGGATGCCGTAGAATACGCCGGCGTCGGACTCCCCGCTGACGGTGATGCGGTTCTCGGAAATCTCTATTTCGTACGCTTCGCCGCCTTTGCCCGGCGCGTCGGTCCGCAGGATGACTGCCCTGCCGTCGTCGCAAAGGCCGTCCGGACCGGTGATTTCGGGGGCTGCGCCGACGACCGATTCGACATATCCGGCGAGAAACTCCGCATTGGCGCGCATGCCGTCGCCGTCGTCGGTGCATACGATCCGGGTGCGGGCGTCCAGTTCGAAATCGCCGCCGTCGCCGGGCGCGATTTCGCCGGGGCGCGGCACGATCCGGTAATCGGCGGTCGTTTTGCCGCTCTCGCCGCAGGCCGTGAGCGCGATGCAGGCCAGCAGCAGATAGAATGAAAATTTCATGTCACGGTTTTTCAGGAAAGTGGTCATTAGAAACCGCCTCCCCGTAAATTCGGTTTTACGGGGAGGCTCGTTTCGTTCGGACGGTTATTGGGCGAGAACGCCGTCCCATGTATATCCCACCTCGATGCGTTTGTCCGGGGTGAAGATGTAGGGGGTGTTTGCGGACGCCCGGTGGATGAGGGCGTCGGGCTGTTTGCCCGTGGCGTCTTTGAAGAGGTAGGTCTCCGTTTCCGTCATCGGAGTGTCCTCTTCGATACATTTTACGCTGGAGCCCGGAACCATCGCCTTGCCTTCGGTGTACTCGTTGAGTTTCCAGTAGCCCAGCAGACCCGGCGTGTCGGCCGGAACCGCATAGCGGTTGTTGTTCAGCTCCTCGACGCTGCGCGCTATGGACCAGAACCGGACCTGACAGTAGCGGTAACGCAGGCTTCCGAGGTTGCCGGAAGCGGATTCGTTGCCGAAGCGGATGCCGTTCAGGGCGTAGAACTGCGTCGCGGCATAGCCCGATTTGGCCGTGTAGCCGACGTTGCCGTTCACGTAGAGCGTGATGTCACCTTCGTCGCACACGATGGCGATATGGTGCCAGATGTTCGACTGGAGCGGGATGGAGGAGATCTGTTTGCCGGAGCGGCTGACCATGCCGTTGATCAGGCTGTTCTTCGTGCCGCCGCCGCTGTCGCCCAGACGGAGCATGAAGCCGTCCTGAATGATCTTCGTGCCGCCCTGCTCGTAGTATCCGATGGCCGACGCGAGCCATGTCGTCGTGTTGCCGGTGTAGATCTGACTGGGGTTGAACAGCGTTTCGAAGGTCCACGACGAGAGTTTGTAATCTTCGGCGAAACGTGTTTGCAGATAGCTGTTGCCCGTGATCTCGACTACGTTCGAATAGGGAACCGGCGTTGCGGCCAAGACGAATGCGTCGGCGCCTTCGAGCACCTGCATGGCTTCCCCTTCGGCCTTTACGGCGATGGGCAGCGCATGGACGAATCCCGTCTTGTTCTGCTCCGTGGTGAGCGGATGCAGGGTGATTGTCACCGGATTGGAGACGACCTTGCCTGCGGGGATCACCGCGCTGCTTTCGAATTCGTAGTTGGTGTTGGGAAGCAGTGTGTAGGAGGTGTTGTTCTGTTTGTTGTACTCGTCGAGGGCCTTCTCGTCCACGTATACGGTGAGTTTCAGATCCCTGCCCAGCGGTTTCGAGATGCGGGGAGTGACCGTGTAGACGCTGCCGTCGTCGGGAATGACGAACGAGACCGATTTGGCCGTTCCGACCGCTTCGTTCAGGAAGAGTCTGCCGGGGCCCGTTACGTCGTCGTATTTGAGTTCGGCGTTGTCGCAGGACACGAGTCCCGTCACGATCGCTGCGACGGCCGATAAATAAAATGCCTTGATTTTCATTGCAGTGGTTTTATTCGGTTATTCGTTCGGAACCTCTTCTTCGTTCTCGGACCGATGTACGGCGTTGATGGCTTGCCGGGTCCACGGATAGAAGCCCGATTTGCCGGACAGATAATATTCGTATTCGATGTGGTAGGAGCCGAATCCGCCCTTGCGGTAGGTCTTGCCCTCCCATGTGGGTTTCCAGAGAGCCTGCCCCAGAAGCCGGTTGATGCCGCCGGTGTAGGAGCCGCCGCCCTCGGCGGCGTATTGTTCGAAGTTGACCGTGGTGTAGAGCTTGCGGATCAGCTCTTCCGGCTCCATGTATCCCGAACCGTTCCGGATTACCGTGCTGATGTAGGAGTTGAGTCCCGAATCGGAGGAGGTGCTGTACGCCTGCCAGATGAAGTAGTCGAAATAGGGCATGCAGCGGCCTTCGACGGCGTTGATCTCTCCGTCGATGACCAGCAGTTTGTCCGTGCCCGATTTCGGTCCGAGGTATTTGCCCAGCTCGTCCACGAAGATGTAGAAGTTGTCGCGGTTGGATAGCTCGCGTTTGCAGCCGGCTCCGCCGACGTTCGGCTCGTAGTCCAAGTCGATGCCGCTGTAGCCGCCCGTATAAACGCTGTCGGCGAGCATGCGGGCGTATTTGCGGATGGAGGCTTCCTGAGCGGCCCGTTCGTCGGTGCCGTCGGCGGCCCGCCAGCCCGACGGAGTGTCCCATTCGGGCTTCCAGCCGAAATACTCCTCTTTCTGGGGGTTGTTCTGGTAATCGCCTCCGATCACGTCGACTCCCACCCAGCCGGTTATGGTGGTGCACACCACTTTGGTGCCTTTTACCCGCTGGACATACTCCATGTCGGCCTTCATGGCGTCGGTCAGGACGCTGGGACGCCACCGGCCCCAGATGGCCGCCAGATAGAGACTGTCGGGAAGGCCCCGGAGCGAGTTCTTGAGGTTGGTGGCGTTGGCGCCCCAGCCACCGAACCATCCCCATGCCATGTCGTAATCGGTCTCCGCCTTCCATTTGCGCAGGGCGGCGTAATAGGCGTCGTCGTGCCCGTCGCCCTTGAGGAACACCTTGCTTTCGGGTTCCGTCCAATCCTCGCAGGAGACCAACGCTGACGCGAACAGCAGCAGGGACAGACACATCAATAATATCTTTTTCATACTTGTCGTTTTTTTCGGGTTACATTGAAAAATTGCCGGTCGGCAGAAACCTTCTACCAAGCGGGTTTGTCTGTTTTGACGTCCCACCACAGCCGGGTTCCGAACTTGTCGCCGCCGGCGCCCAGCAGGGCCACCGCCGCGTCGTAGTTGTCGGCGTTGCGCGTCTGTTCGTTCGGGGCGAAGGGGATTCGCGAAGCGCCTTCGGTCGGCAGGTTAGGCTCGTTCGAGGCGTTGGTGCTGGTGGGCGTGGGGTAGAACCGCGGATATCCCGTGCGGCGCTGCTCGGCCCACGCCTCCGTTCCGAGCGGATAGAGGGCGATCCATTTCTGGGTGATGATCTTCTCGCGCTGCTTTTCCGCCGAAAGGGCGCCGTCCCATGCGACGGTGACGCTGTAGGCCGTGCCCGGCGTATAGTTGTTGGCCCTGCGCGGATCGGAATAGGCGGTCGGCGCGGACGTGCCGGCGATGTAGGACGTGTAGTTTTCGGCCTGATACTGCTCGAACGAAAGTCGGATGCCCTCTTCGTAGAGCGTCTTGGCGTCGCCCGTCACGTCCCATCCGTTGACGGCCATTTCGGCCTTCAGGAAGGCCACTTCGGCGGCGTTCATCCACATGAGCCGGTCGAGGGCGTTGGTTTTCGGAAGCGAATAGTAGTCCTTCCACTGGCTGGAGGAGTAGGCGCCTACGCGCGAGCCGTGGTACTCGCTGTCCCGGACCGCAGGGTTGAAATATTTGGAGAGGCGCGGGTCGTCGAAGCTCTTCATGTAGGTGACGATCTCGGCCGCCGCATGCACGTCGCTGTAATCCTCGACCAGCCAGCGGAGCGGATTCTGGTCGTTGGTCTGGGAGACGTCGAGCGAGGCATTGTCCGCGTTCGATTCGATCACGCCGTAGGGGTGCGCGACGGCCTCTTCGGCATAGCGTTCGGCATCGGGCGACACGTTCGAGATGCGCATGGCCAGACGGAGCTTGAGCGAATTGGCGAACCGGATCCATTTGGCGAGGTTGCCGTTGTAGACGTAATCCGCCGACGCGGCTTCTGCGACCACGTCCGTTCCGGCGAGGGTGATGTAGGTCTCCAGCACGTTCACCGCATGGTCGAGGTCTTCGAGCATGAAGCCGTAGACGGCCTCCTGCGACTGGTAGGGAGCGGTCAGGTCGTCGTTGTTCTCCATCGTGCGGTAGGGAATGGGCCCCTGAATGTCGGTGACGCGCTGCATGGCCGCCACGCGGATGATCTGGGCGAGCGCCATGCGGTAGTCGTCTTCCGGCTCTTCGAGTTCGGCCTTGATGGCCCGCCAGTTGCTGTATATGTTGGTCATGGGCACCTCGTAGGGAGGATTGGCCCAGTCGTTGGCGATTCGGTAAAAGGCGAACATGCCGGTGTTCCATCCCGCATCGGTCGATTTGGCGTAGGCGAAGTAGCGGCCGTAGGCGCCTCCCGATACGTTTTCCACGATCTGATATTGGTTCTTGACGGTGGGAATCACGTTGTACTGCATGCTTTTGATGTAGTCCCAGACGTCGCGGTCTATCGTGCTTGGCTGGTCGGGGTTCCGGTTGTAGGTTTCGAAATTGCCCGTGCAGGACAATGCCGCCAAGGCGACGGCGCCGAACAACAGTCTGTTTATGATGTTCATGTATTTTCTCATAACGGTCTTAAGGCTTGGTTAGAACTTAAGTTGGACATTGAAACCGAGGCTTCGCAGGCTCGGCTGCATGAAGTAGTCGATACCTTGGAGGTAGGAACCGGTGGAGGCCGTGAGTTCGGGGTCGAACGGGGCCTTGCAGTAGATCATCCAGAGGTTGCGCCCTACGAGCGATGCGGTCAGCTTGACCCGGTCGCCCATCCATTTCTTCGGGAAGGTATATCCGATGCTCATTTCCTGAAGGCGGACGTTCGTGGCGCTGTAGGTGTAATGGGAGAGCAGCTGTCCCAGACCGACGGTCTCGTAGTAGTGCTGCGCGTCGATCCTGCCGTTGTTGATGGGCACGCCGCCGGCGTCGCGCGCATCGGCGCTCGCCTTCGATACTCCGAGTCCGTCGAGGAAACCTTGGGTGGGCGATACCACGATGCCGCCGAAGCGTGCGGAGAAGAGCAGCGAGAGGTTGATGCCCTTGTAGGAGAAGTCGTTGCGGAAACCGGCGTTGTAGTCGGGCAGCACTGAGCCGAGCTTGATGCGCTCGTCGGTGACCATCAGCTTCGGGTCGTTGGGGTTGATGTAGATGTAGCCGTTCTCGTCGAGCCGCAGGTCTCCGTAGGCGTACAGGTCGCCCATGGTGCCGCCTTCGGTCATGATGAAATTGGCGCCGCCCATGCTGGCGACCTCATACTCCTTGAGCGTGTAGTATTTGTCCGTCTGCGGGTCGTAGTAGTTGTTCATCAGCTCGACGACCTTGTTCTTGTTGTGGCTGAGCGTGAGGCTGGAGCTCCACGAGAAGTCCCTCCATGTCTTGTCGTATCCGATCGAAAGCTCGAAACCCTTGTTTTCGACGTTGCCCGTCTGCGCGTACATGTTTTCGTAACCGGCCGAACCCGACAGGGGCACGAGGAAGGTCTGGTGTTTGGTGTTGGACTTGTAGTAGGTGAAGTCCAGCGAGAGCGAATTGGAGAACAGCCGGGCGTTCAGACCCACCTCCCACGAGGTCGTGTTCTCCGGGCGGAGGTTCTGGATCGGTCTGGTGGCGCTCGTGGACCACGAACCCTGCTTCCATTTGTAGGTCAGGTAGGATATGCCCCAAGGAATCGGGCTGCCCACTTCGGCCCACGAAGCCCGCACCTTGAGATAGTCGATGAACGAGGGGAGCTTCACCATTTCGTGAATCAGGCCCGAAAGGCCGACCGAGGGGAAGCAGTACGACAGGTTGTCCGTATAGGCGAGGTTCGAATGCCATTCGTTGCGGACCGTGGCCGTGAGGTAGAGCATGCCCCTCCATCCAGCCTCCACGCTGGCGAATACGGCCTGCTCCTGCTCGCGTTTGCGCTCCTGAAGCCGTTGGCCCGATGCGCCGTAGGGGTTGGTGTTGGTCAGCGAGAAGAAGTTGGGCAGTTCGAGCGGACCGCGCGCTCCGGCGATGCTGGAGAGCTGGTCGGAGATGCTGGCGCCGACATTGGCGAAGAGCGAGAACTGCTCCCAGTGCTTGTTTACGGTGGCGATGAAGTCGCCGTAGCGGTGGGTGTCCTCCTCTTTGGTGAATTCGAAGAATCCGTTGTCGCCGCCGGCGAACAGCGGATCGGTCGATGCGTAGAGCTTGCGCGACGATTCGCCGACACTCAGGTCGGCTTTGGCGCGGCCGGCGAGGGTGAGCCAGTCGGTCACCTTGTAGGTGAGGCTCGCGTTCATCATGGAGCGCCGCCGCTTGTTGTTCTGGACGTTGCGGTGCATCATCCACAAGGGGTTCTGCATGTCGAGCGCGCCGCGGCCCCACGCCCAGTTCTGCACGTAGCGTTTTTTGTTCGAATCATAGATCTCGAACATCATCAGATCCTCGACGCTTTCGCCGCGCGGGTAGGTGTAGAGCGAGGTCAGCGGGTTGAAATAGCGTCCTGCCGAGAGCATGTTCTGGTCTTCGGTCTCCACGTAGCTGAAGCCTGCATCCAGCGTCATCCGATCCTGCAGGAACGAGGTCGTGTTGCGGACCGTGACGGAGTATTTGTCGTATGAGTTGTTGGGCAGGATACCGTTGGCATAGACGTGCATCAGCGAGGCGTAGGTCTGATTCTTCTCGTTACCCACGGAGATGCTGGCGTTGGTCTGCGTGTTGGCCGCCGTGTTGAAGAAATCTTGCGGGTTATAGGACGAAGGGGTCGCCAGTACCCCCCCCCAGCTGGAGTAGGTTCTCGGCTGGTTGCCGTATTTGGTCTGGAACTCAGGCATTTTGAGCGGCGAGGAGAAGGTCGTCTGGTTGGAGAACGAAATCTGGGGCCGGCCGGCCTTTCCCTTCTTGGTGGTGATCACGATCACGCCGTTCGCCGCGCTCGATCCGTAAAGCGCCGCCGCCGAGGGGCCGGTGAGCACGGTCATGGATTCGATGTCGTCCGGGTTGAGGTCCGTGAGACCCTCGCCGCGGGGCTGCGACTCGAACTCGCTTTTTATCTCGCCGTTGTTATTGTTGAAGAGGGGAATGCCGTCCACCACGTAGAGGGCGTTGTTGCTGCTGCTGATGGATTTCAGACCGCGAAGCACTACGCGGGTGGCGCCGCCGATGCCCGATGCCGACGAATTGATGACCGCGCCTGCGATTTTACCGTTCAGCGAATTCATCAGATTGACGTCCTTCACGATGCTGATATCCTCCGAACTCACCTGCTGGGCGTTGTAGCTGAGCGCCTTTTCCGAGCGCTTGATGCCGAGGGCCGTTACGACCACGGCGTCTACGGCCTGCGACTCTTCGTGCAGCGTGAAATCGATCTGCGTGCGATTTCCGACGGTGACCTCTACGGGACGGAAACCCAGATAATTGACGACCAGCACGGCGTTCCCGGCCGAGGGGGATATCTGCAGCGAGTAGTCTCCGTCGGCTCCGGTGCTCGTACCGACGGTCGTCCCTTTGACGATGACGGCCGCTCCGACGACGGGGTGTCCCTGTGCGTCGAGAACCTTGCCGGAAACGAATCGGGGTTGTGCGCTCACCTCTTTGCGGACCGCCGAGAGCACGACGTTCGAGGCGTCGATGCGGTAAGCCACGTCGGTTCCTTTGACCATCTGCGTCAGTGCGGTCTCGACGGAGGCGTCCGTGCAGGAGACGCTGACCTTCTGGGAAATGTTCACGTTCGCGTCGATGGCGAAGAGATAACTGGATTGTTTTTCGATGGCGTCGATCACCCGTTCCATCGGAACGTCCGCCATCGTGATCGTGATCCGGGGCGGTGCCGGCTGGGCAAAAGCCGCGACGGATGACAAAGATAGGGATACAGCAAATAGCAGCGAATATAAACTCCTGATTTGCAGAATCAATTTTTTGTTCATACTTTTGTATAAATTCTAGGGTTTAAGTAGGTTTTACGCCTGAAGAATGTACCTATGGATGCGCCAACATTCATAGGTTTTCTTTTTTTATCAGGACTTGATACGGAAGAAAAGGGTTCTCGGTTACTTTCTCATAGGCATCGGGCTGTTGGGTTCGTACTTCATTCGTTATCTGATATAGAGCGTATTGGTCGTAATATCCCGTTCGTACCTGAAATCGGCCGCGTGCTGCAGCACCGCGAGGGCGTGGTCTATCCCTTCGCTGATGCGGAGCTTGCATCGCTGGAACTCGATCTGGGGCAGGTCGTCGCGCAGAATTTCCACGTTGATGTCGTAGCAGCGTTCGAACTTGGCCATGACCTCCTCGAACGTCATTCCCGTTATGCAGAGGATGCCGTCCGTCCAGAGCAGTTTGTCGGCGTTCTCCTGCGCGTGAAGCTGCAACTTTCCGTTTTCCAGATGGACCGTCTGGTTCGGCTCCATCGTAATCCGGTCGCTGCGGTCCGTCCGGTTGCAGACCTGAACCTTGCCGCGGAGCAGGTCGGCGGTGAAAATCCCCTTCTCTTCGTTCGCCTCTACGTTGAATTTGGTGCCCAGCACCCTTACGTCGCAGGCGAACGTCTCGACGACGAACGGATGCTGCGGGTCGCTCTTGACGTCGAACATCGCTTCGCCCGTGACCTTCACCCGGCGCTCTCCGCGTGCAAAAACCGCCGGATATTCCAGCGTCGTGCCCGAATTGAGCCATACGGTCGTGCCGTCGGTGAGCGTCATGCTGATGCGCTCGCCGTTGGGTACGAACACGCTCAGTGAATTGTTGGAAGCCTTGCGGTCGAACATCTTCGTAGCTGCGAAATAACTCACTCCGAGACATAAGCACAGGACTGCCGCGATGCGCATGCTCCATGCGCCGATACTGCGCAGCGACGGGAGCGGACGACGCAGGGGTTTCCGGCCTGCGGGGCGGTTTACGCGGGCGGCATTGAGCATATTGTCCAGCCCGTCGAAATATTTCCGGTTGGCCGGGTCGGCGTCGAGCCAGTCCAATACCGTCCTGATTTCGTCTTCCGACGCTTCGTTCTGCAAAAACTTGTACAGTAATAAATCGTCCATCTTCTCTTTTTCTCTCTGTTAGTAGTAATAACAAACAAATGCACCGTGTTAGTAGTGAAACGGTGCATTTATTTGTTTAATAATTTATTTTATTAAATCAAGTTGCTGATAGCCAATAGTATGATCAGCGTGAAAATATAGTCCTTGAATTCTTCCCTAAGTATTTTCAGCGCCCGCCGCATCTCGAAATTGACGTGGGTGAAGGCGATGTTCAGCTCCTGAGCAAGCTCTTTGTAGCTTTTGTTCTCGTAGCGGCTGCCTTCGAAAATGCGCCGTGTAAGTTCCGGCATCCGGTCGACGGCGCGGTCGAGCATCGTCTGCATCTCCTCCACGAACAGCGTGTCGGGAACGCAGGCCGCCAATGACTGAATGTCGGACTGGATCAGCCGCTGCTGGGTCGAATGCAGCTTTTTCTCGATCTGCAGGTGAAGCAATCGGGCCTTCAGGTGATTCAGGCACTTGTTTTTGACGATGGTCAGCACGTAGGCCGGGGCGTTCACATCCTCCGGAAGCCGGTCCCGCTCCTCCCAGAATGCCATGAAGCTGTCCGACACCAGATCCTCCGCAATTCCCCGGTCGCGCACGTAACGGTAGGCGACCTCGGTAAACCGGGGATTGTAGTCGGAATACAATCTCCCGAACTCCGCGGAGGTAATGCAGGTTTTGGTCGGTTTCTGGTGCATCGGGGGTAATTAATATGTCAAAATTAAGACTTTTAGTATTATTTGCAAAATCAAAATTCCCCAAATCGAAAACGCTCTACCTCAAATCGTTGTTGCGGGGCCGCGAAATCTGTTTTTCCGGCCGGAAAGATTTTTGTCCCGCCGCGCGGAAATCGAAAAAAACGGACCGGAAAGATAGGGCGTATCTTTTTCCGGTCCGGATTGTAAGTTGTCTGCGGATGCGTCTCGGCGCGATCTTTCAGGCGGTTTTACAAGGCTTCGGCGACCACATAGGTGCTGCCGCCGATGAAAATCATGTCGTCGTCGCCGGCCAGCTCCTTGGCGCGGGCGACTGCGGCGGGAACTTCGGCGACGGTCTCGCCGTGCAGCCCATAGATCGCGGCTTTGGCGGTAAGTTCGGCGGCAGAGAAGGCCCGTTCGGTCTTCGCCTGCGTGAAGATATAGTGGGCGTCGTGCGGCAGCAGGGGGAGAATATGGGCGAGGTCCTTGTCACGGACGAAACCGATCACGCAGTAGAGCTGTTTGTGGGGCGTGGCTTTGAGCTGCCGGGCGACGTAGGCGATGCCGTGGGGGTTGTGGCCTGTGTCGCAGACCATAAGCGGCTGTTCGCCCAGCTTTTGCCAGCGGCCCATGAGCGAGGTGTTGGCCGCCGTGTCGCGCGCACCTTCGAGGAAGGCGCGACGGGAGATGGTCAGCGGCGTCTCCTCGTGCAGGAAATCGACCGTTGCGGCCGCCGTGACCATGTTGCGGCGCTGGTAGTTGCCCCCCAGATCGAGATCGACCTCGAAGTTGCGGTTGTCGCGGGTGCGGTGCATGCAGAAGTGCTGGCGGTCGTTTCCGCAGGGGCAGGGCTCGCACGAGAACTCCTGCTCGGCGTAGATGACCTTCGACTTGTTGGCGGCCGCGGCCTGCTCGATGACCTCGTTGTAGCGGGGATCGCTCTCGCCGATGACTACCGGAATGCTCTTTTTGATGATGCCGGCCTTCTCGGCGGCGATTTTCGGCAGCGTGTCGCCCAGCAGCGCCGTGTGGTCCAGCCCCACGTTGGTGATGACGCTCACCAGCGGCACGATGATGTTCGTGGCGTCGAGACGTCCTCCGAGCCCCGTTTCGATCACGGCCACCTCGACGTCGCTCTGCGCGAAGTAGTCGAACGCCAGCGCGGCGGTCATCTCGAAGAACGACAGCTCCAGCTCGACCATCTTGCCGTGGTGCTTGTCCACGAAGTTCACCACTTTCTGTTTGGGAATCATCTCTCCGTCCACCCGGATGCGTTCGCGGAAGTCCTGCAGGTGGGGCGAGGTGAAAAGTCCCGTGCGGTAGCCCGCCTGCTGGAGCACCGATGCGATGATATGCGACACGGAACCTTTGCCGTTGGTTCCCGCCACGTGGATCGTGAAAAAGTTACGCTGGGGATTGCCTATGTGGCGGCAGAACGCGGTGATACGCTCCAATCCCGGCTTGTAGGCCGTCGCGCCTTTGGCTTCGAAGACCGGCAGCGACGAGAAGAGGAATTCGAGGGTCTGGGTGTAATTCATATCGGGTTTCGGGTTTTATTTTACGAGGTAATTTTTCTTTTTGACCCGGTAGGCGATGTAGTAAAGCACGCAGAGCAGTGTCAGGTACTCGGCAATGCGGCCCAGATAGTCGCCGTATCGGGTGTAGAAGGTGAGTTCGGAGTTGAGGGGCACGGCGGCGGAGATCACGCCCCGCTTTTCCCAGCCGAGGGTCTCCCCGATGTCGCCGCGGGCCGATATGAAGCCCGACATGCCCGTATTGGCCGAGCGGGCGATGGCGCGGCGGTGTTCGATGGCCCGCAGCCGCGAGATGGTGAACAGGTGCTTGTAACCCGGCGTGTCGCCCCACCAGCCGTCGTTCGAGATGATGGCCATGAACTGCGCTCCCCGGCGCACGAAGTCGCCGTAGAAGTCGCCGTAAAGTCCTTCGTAGCAGATGGCCGGGCCCATGCGCATGCCGGCGTGCGCGAAGGCCGTGCCGTGCTGGCCCATGCCGATCTGCCCTACGACGCCGCCCAAGTCGATGACCAGAAACTGCATGAGGTCGAAGATGACCGTCGGGGTGTTTTCCACGCCGATCACCAGCTTGCCTTTGTGGTGCAGCTGCGTGCGGCCTGCGGAGTCGAGTCCCACGGCCGTGTTGAAGTCGTCGTAGTAGCCTTCGCCGTAAGGGTTGCCCACGGCCGTGCGGGGCTGCAGCCCCGCCGCATAATAGCGGTTGGTGAAGGCCCCGGTGACGAGCAGCGCCTGCGGATGGCTGCTGCGGAGCGTGTCGGCCAGCTCCTGCCAGAACGGTCCCGGCTCGTTGTCGAACCGGGTCTCGGTGAGTCCCGGTTCCCAGTAATGTCTCGGCACGGCCGTTTCGGGGAGCAGGATGAACTGCGCTCCGGCGGGGACTTCCGTCAGCAGGTCGACGATGTTGCGCTCCTGCCACTCCGCGCGGCCGTTGAATTTGTCGTAACAGTCCACGTTGGGCTGGACGACGCTCACCTCGGCCGTCCCTTCGGCGGGTTGCTGCCAGCTCCACCAGATGCCCAGCGATACGGCGGCCGGGACGAGCAGCATGCCGGCCGCCGCGGCCCAGCGGGCCGCATTGCGCCGTGCGCGGATCGCCTCGAAGAAGAGGATATTGCAGAGCAGCACCCACAGCGAACCGCCGAAGACGCCCGTATATTCGTACCATTGCACGAGCCATGCCTCGTGCGAGAATCCGTTGCCCAGAATCAGCCACGGCCACGAAAACTCGCCGACCGTGTACCAGTATTCCGTGGCGATCCAGCCTGCGACGAGCAGCGTGTAGGCCAAGGCCTTGGGGCCTTTTTTCGAAACCGTGTGAAACAACATGAAGGCGATCATGTTGAAGAACGTCGAAGCCAGCGTCGCCGCGACGGGACCCACGGGAGTCGCGTTCCATATCCACCACACCGTCGCGACGTTCCATAGCGCGAAGGTCAGCGCGGCCCAGCCGAACATGCGCCGCCACGAACGGCGCGAAGCGTCGTACGACGAGCTGATCCATAGCAGCGGAACGAGTGCGAACGGCAGCGTGAGACCCGTTGCGCCGAGCCATCCCGGAGAGAGCAGAATGACCGATAGGATTGCCGCCGTCAGTTTACGAAACATGGTGTGTGATTTTTACGTGGGCAAAAGTAGTCAAATGGCCGCATATTTCAAAATATTTCATATTTTTGCACGAACATCTAAAAACTACGGAATAAATGAAGAAATTTGCCTTTTTGTTTTGTGCGGTCGCCGCTGCGCTCTTCCTTGCGGCCTGCGAGTCTTCGCCGAAGGGTTACAGCGTCGTGGACGGCGTGATTGTTTTCGATGCCCCGGCCCGTGCCGAGGGCCAGCATTCGGTGCTGCGGCTGACGACCGATCCGATGCCCGTCGTGCGGGTCGGATTCATCGGGCTGGGCATGCGCGGTCCGGGCGCCGTGGAGCGTTTCACCTACCTCGACGGCGTCGAGATCAAGGCGCTCTGCGACCTCTATCCCGACCGGGTCGAAAAGTCGCAGGAGATCCTTGCCGACCGGAATCTCCCCGCAGCCGCGGCCTACAGCGGCGAGGAGGGCTGGAAAGAGCTTTGCCGGCGCGACGACATCGACCTCGTCTATATCTGCACCCCGTGGCAGCTGCATGTGCCGATGGCGGTTTACGCCATGGAGCACGGCAAGCACGTGGCCGTGGAGGTTCCCGCTGCCATGTCGCTCGAAGAGTGCTGGCAGCTGGTCGATACCGCCGAAAAGACCCAGCGCCACTGCATGATGCTCGAAAACTGCGTTTACGACTTTTTCGAGCTGACGACGCTCAATATGGCCCAGCACGGGCTGTTCGGCGAGATCATCCACACCGAAGGTTCGTACATCCACGACCTCGATCCGTTCTGGGAGCATTATCAGGGCAACTGGCGTCTCGACTTCAACCAGTCGCACCGCGGCGACGTCTACGCCACGCACGGACTCGGTCCGGCCTGCCAGCTGCTGGACATCCACCGCGGCGACAGGATGACCCGTCTGGTGTCGATGGACACCGAGTCGATCAACGGACTCAAAACCGCCAAGGAGAAGATGGGCGCCGAAACTTTCGCCAACGGCGATCAGACGCTGACGCTCATCAAGACCGAGAAGGGCCGCACGATCCTTTTGGAACACAATGTCTATACGCCCCGTCCCTACAGCCGCATGTATCAGCTTACCGGCACCGAAGGATTCGCCAACAAATATCCGGTTCAGGGCTATGCGTTCCGTCCCGAACAGCTGGCGGGCGAGGTCCCCGACCACGAGAACCTGAGCGGACACTCGTTCATTCCCGCCGAGGCCCGGAAGACGCTTATGGAGCGTTACAAGCACCCGATCGTCCGCGACATCGAGGACAAGGCCCGTCAGGTGGGCGGCCACGGTGGCATGGACTTCATCATGGATTACCGGCTGGTTTACTGCCTGCAGCACGGTCTTCCGCTCGATCAGGACGTTTACGATGCGGCCGAATGGTCCTGCATCGGCGCGCTGACGGCGGCTTCGCTCGAACATAACAACGCGCCCGTCGCCGTTCCGGATTTCACCCGCGGCGACTGGGCCAAAATCGACGGCTACCGCCACGCCATGGCGCAGTAACGGCTGGCAGCTGAAACTGAAGAAGCGGTCCGGATTTTTTCCGGGCCGCTTTTTCGGTTGTGGCAATACCTTTGCAGCGGATCGGGAAACTTTAAAAACGATCTGTTATGAATGCTGTAAAGGAAGCTCCCGATTACCTGCACGACGAACACCTGTCTCAGGGAACCAAGACCTATCTGAACGTGTTGAACGGCGGCGGACCCGCCGTCGAGTCGCTGCCCGTGCCCGACGCGCGCCGCGTGCTGGCCGATCTGCAGGCGGCCGTTCCGGTCGATCTGTCGGGCGTCGAAGAGTCCGAACGGACCATCGAGAGCGAGGGACGCACCCTGCGCCTGAATCTTGTGCGGCCGGCGGGAACCGGCCGGGAACGGCTGCCGGTTTTCGTCTTCGTCCACGGCGGCGGCTGGGTGCTGGGCGATTATCCGACCCACCGCAGGCTGGTGCGCGATCTGGTCGCGGAGTCGGGTTGCGCGGCGGTTTTCGTCAACTATACGCCTTCGCCCGAAGCGCGGTTCCCGCAGGCCGTCGAGGAGATTTACATTGCCGTGAAATGGGTGGCCGAAAACGGCCGAGAGATAGGTGTGGACGGCAGCCGGCTGGCTCTGGCCGGCAACAGCGTCGGCGGCAACATGTCGCTGGCGGCGGCTCTTCTGGCCAAGGATCACGGCGGACCGCAGATCCGCACGCTGGTGCTGATGTGGCCGGTGACCGACGCCGGATATGACTGGGATTCCTATGCGGAGTACGGGCGTCAGCGGTTTCTGACCGCACCTCTGATGAAGTGGATGTTCGAACAGTATGTCTCGGACCCGGCGCAGCGCGGCAGCGATCTGATGTCGCCCGTGCGGGCTTCGGCCGAACGCCTGCACGGGCTGCCGCCTACGCTGATCGCCGTCGCCGAGAACGATATCCTGCGCGACGAGGGCGAGAAGATGGGACGTTGGCTGGACGAGGCGGGCGTCGAGGTTACGACCGTGCGCTTCAACGGCGTGATACACGATTGGGGCATGCTCAACGGATTTGCCGGACTGCATCCGACGCGGACGCTGGTGCGGCTGGCAGGAGCGGTGCTCCGCGATTATCTGAGGGAATAGCGGTTCGCCGGGAGGAGAGGAAGGACCGGCGGAAACGGCCTGAACGGAGAGTCGGCGGGACTGGAGGATCGGCGGAACCAGCTGGAATCAGCTGGCGCGGCTGGATCGGCGGGAGTGAGATCGGCTGGATCGAGGGA